>Ga0307508_10000315_pt1 | contig 58345 bp, 81 predicted proteins | sample 9_EM_MG_FD_203089 | JGI IMG/M metagenome (GOLD analysis project Ga0307508, IMG submission 203089) | Populus trichocarpa ectomycorrhiza microbial communities from riparian zone in the Pacific Northwest, United States - 9_EM | ecosystem: Host-associated > Plants > Roots > Unclassified | place... | reverse complement strand
CTGGCCACAAAAACCCCCCCCCCCCCCCCCCCCCCCCCCCCAACAACAACGCCACACATGTACCGTATACCAAAGTCACTGAAGACCGGCGATATTGAGACAGAGAGAGAGAGAGCATTTTAGATACCTTCCAATGTATGTATATAGACCGGGTATCTTGGAACCTGTGAATGTCACACACAAAGGAGGAATGCGGCCTTCCCATCATTGATATGGTGGTCGGATTTTGCCATAAGGAGATGCGCAAACATTTTGTATGACATCAAAAAGACACCCAACAGACAGACTACAGCAGCCCGAACGTTGCACTCCGTAGGTCCAAGCTTTACTGCTCCGTGGATCGCTGAACAGGACCGGACGACATAAGTACAGGCAGTAGCACCAAGAGTCACGTCACCTTAAGTGGGAGATCTCCGAGAAGAAGTGGGTGGAGGCGCGCTAGTGGGCTGGGGGCGGACCACCAAGACGAAATACTGGATGCCGGCGAGCTCCAGAAGCCGGAGGGCGCGGTTGCTGGGAGCACCAAGGGCTTGCCTCGAGGTTCTATCAGATCAAGACGGGGCACCGCTTAACTGGGCGGTACCTCCACTGGACGAAGAACCGGGCCACCCCGCAGTGCTGGTGGTGCTGGTACCGGATTCAGACTCGGGAGCACCTTTTCAAGGCGTGTCCAGAGTGGAAGGCCCAGCAGAAAATCCTGTGGGCGGAGGCGCAGAAGGAGACGGGGAATCGGAAGGCCCGGTGGAGGATCCAGGACCTCCTGGCCGATGGGAGATGCAGTCGGGCGGTGCTGGACTTCCTCTCCGCCACAGATGTGGGAAGACGAGTACCGGCTGAGGAGGACACGGTGAGCGAGGTGTCGGAAGCGGAGTTGGGGGAGTGGGAGCAGGGGGCGGAGGCCGAGGAGCTGGGCGCGGGGGGGGGGGGGCAATTACCACTACCCCCGCCCCCGCCTGACTTCATGGCGTCTGCAGGAGAGGGTTGGGGAGAAGGCTGCGCTTTCATTTGTTCCTTCTTTTTGTCCTTCACGCCCGCTCGGCTACTTTTCCTTTGTAATTCCCTTGGCGCGCATCACATCGTCTTGGGAAAGGCCTGGGCGGAGGGCAGCGGGGAGCTTGCAACGTGCCGCCACCGCGCAGACAGCGGGCAGGAAACGGACTATTCATAATCTCGCCATAATCTGTCTAGATAGGTCGCATGCGAGTAATGAATAAACAAAAAAAAAACCAAGAGTCACGTCACCCGGATACACGATGGTCAGTCTTTTCCCGCGGATTTGATGGCATCTACCTGCTCCTTCATTCGTTGCCAGGACATGGGCGTACCATGTGGCCATGCGGTCGCAACAATCCATCATCGCAAGGCAAGAGCTCCAATCGACTACATACCTAAGATCTCGCGGCAATGGGTTGAAATATACAAGCACGACATGGCGCCGCTCGATCCCGAGTACCCTAAAAGGTTCACTAAACTGGATTCGAACTCGCTGCACCAGTGGAAGATAATAGTGGAAAAAACGAACTTGGTCAAGATACCTCGGGGTAGTCCTGCTAAAAAGCGAGTATAGAAGGGCGACATGCGGAGGAAAAGTCGCAATCCAAGAGTACATGTAAACATGCTCATCTACAAATCTCACCTTTATTTTTCTATCTAATCATTAATCGCATACGACCATCTGGTTACACACAGTCCGGCTCCCGAACGTCGCTTGCGTGTGCCCACTGCAGCGATTGGCATCGCAGCTTGCCGAGAGGCTTCTTCATCCTCTTCCGCGGAGGCCGTGAAGGAGGGCGTGGGGAAGAACCGTGAGCGTTCCTCAACCTCTGCTCGGCCTCCAGCCTCCTCCCTATTTCCCTCCGACGCCTCGCTCTGGGCGTCTTCCTCAGCCGGGTTCGGTGTTCGCCTCCCCACGTCCGTGGTGCGGGGAAGTTTATGTAGAGGCCGGTCGAAGCGGGGCGACGAGACAGTAACAGCAGAGCTGATTTCCTGCTGGCGCTTCTGGCGGGGGAAAGATGCTGCTCCCGCGCAATGACACCGCCAGCACTTGGCGGTGAGCCGGCTCGTCGTCCACCCAAGGTACTGGCCAGTGCGACAGTGTCTCCAACCGGCGGAACCTCGAGGTGAGTCGGTTGTTCGCATTGGCCGGGATGAAGTGTATGTATGCTGCGGCCCCGCTGGTTTTGAAGTTGCAGATACAAATTTGCAGGCTCTTGGCATGGGCTGGATTTTTGGTGTCGCTTCCATCGGATATATACGATCTGCAAGGAACATTATGTTGTTTCGGTCAGTAAGGAGACAAAATAAAGACCTCTTGTCGGATTTGTAAAGTGTCAGTGTCTCCGTCATGACGGCTCCGATCCCGAATTATCCCCACCCCGAACTGCTAGAAGCCTTTCCCCACGCAACTGAACAAGAAGTATTTTTGCTTCTCTGCGAAGTCTATAATTACAAACCCTTCTTCCCTCGTCATGATCTCATTCGGACGATCGAATTCCTTGAGAAAACGAACCCACCAGCCCTCCATGCCAGGAGCCCTGCAACTTGGTACTTATACCTGCAACTTCAAAAACAGCGGGCCTCCAATCCGGCCTCTATCGTTCTTCCGGCTAGATACACCAGTATTTCTTGTAGGTGACCGTTGACGTAAGCCTACGCTTTTGTTTCCTTCCACTGATCGAGAGCTCTCCAAGTAGGCTGCTGTGGCGGAATACCAAATACAGACTGGAAGCTTACAAGCCGTTACCATAAGAAGCAACTTGTTTTTCCCTTGTTTGTTTCGTCATCGCGGTATTTTAGCTTTTCCGATCATGACTGTAAGTTCGTACAGCAATACCACGCTTGTCCTTCTCTCCCCCGGGGGCCGGGTGGGTGAACTTTAGCGACAATCAACCGTTGTCTCAGACAGCCGAGTATGCATATCTACATGGTGGATGCGTGTTATCATGCAGTAGTGGTCTTTCACTCTTTCCGCATCCATTTGATCTTCCGAGTCTCACCCCCCTACTCTCACACGTTCTTTACGCCTCGATCCATTCCCCTGACCTTAGTTATCAGCAGTCAAGTGCATTACAGGGCTACAACAGGATTAAAAACCGAGGGTACGATATCCGGTATCGAAACCGGCCCCACAGGCCAGACTTCTGCCCAGCCTCAGCGCAGAAGACAGTGGCAAGTCGGTGCTACCAGCTCAAAACTGGCCATGCCCCGTACAGCGGAATATCTACCTGAAGTGGAAACCCGAGAACACCTTTTCAAGAACTGCCGGTCTTGGAAAGCGCAGCAGGCAGCTCTGTGAAACATGGCGGGACTCTTACAAACGAGAGATGCAGCGAGGCTACATTGGCCTATCTGGGGAGGACGGATGTGGACGGAAGGTACCGAGCGACGAAATGGATTGTGGAGGAACAAGTGAATCCTCCTGGGAGGAGGATAGTGTGGAAGAACAGGAGATGGCGAGATTTTTGTTTTGTCGGTAGCGTAAAGGCGCCGCAGCGTACGGACTAGTGGTGGGTCACCCACCACTATCGGCACGGACAGGAAAAATGGCCGTGATCTACAAGGTCGGATGCGATGAGATAATTTCTCTCTCTCGTTCTCAGCAGCCATCGAAAGCCTATCAGCTCTCAAGATCCATTCAATCTTCCAGTAGTCATCCACTCTTCAGGGCTGCTTTCAAGCTCACGAGTCTCGTGATATCTCGTGATAGTAGCGGCGGGCGGTGGTGCGCTTGATTTGGTGGCTCACGTCACGTGGCATGTACTCAATGGGTGGAGTATGCTGGTCGGATCGCGATTTACCGTTCTGAGGAAAAAAACCATCCACGCCGCAGCCCAATCGGGGTGAGTTATGATTCATTGATCGCATGCGACCTATCGGATCATGGCGGTATATAACTATATACAAACCAGCTCCCGCCCGCCGTCCGTCTCGACCTCGATGAATCTGCGGACGACCCCGTGGCGGCTCCCTTTACCCTCGCCCTGGCCTATCCCAATAAAAGATAGACAAAAGGAAAAGGGAAAGACAAAAGAAAAGACGTCTACCTTGCTCTGCTCCTCTTCCGGGAGGGCCACGAGGACTCCTCCACTCTCCTCCCGCTCTGAAACCTTGCTCTGGGCCTCCTCCTCCTCCCCGTCCGACACACCCCTTCACCCCACATCAGTGGGGATGGGGAAGTCCAAGATCGCCTTTGCGCACCGATCAGTTCCGGATCTTAGGGTTGTCCTTCCCCCTCCCCGTCTCTTTTCGCGCCTCTGCCCACATGATTTTCTGCTACCTTTTCCAACGTGGGCAGTCCTTGAGCAGATGCTCCCGCGTCTGTGTCTGTGCGGCCACCACCAGCACTTATCAGCGGCCCGACTCTCCGTCCACTGGAGGTATTGTCCGGTGAGGCAATGCCCCGTCTTCAGCTAGTAGAACCGGCCAGCAAACCTCTTTGTGCTATGTATCAGCCACCGTTTTGTTCGGGCGCTGCTTGTCCGGCATCCTGTGATTCTTGGCGGCGATCCGACCCTCCGTCCAGCAGCGGTCTCGGATCTCCCGCTTGAGGTTGTGAGGGAACTGGGTACGGGCATTAGTCTCCCCCCCCCCCCTGCCGGTCCACGCAACGTAGCCACTCGACGGGGCGTCGGGCTCTTCCGCCGCCAGCTTCACCCACCCATCGGGTGACCCCCCTGTGGGCATTGGACTACCGGATTTCTATAGCGATTGAGTTGAGTGGGATGAATGGCACCACAAGCTTCTAATTCCCGACATCGAGTGACCATCAATGAAGTAAGCTAATAACTGGCGGACGTGTTCCCCCACCCATTGGACAGCTTCAATTACGGCAGGCGTGATACTAGCCCCTCTGAAGTGGCTCGGTAGATATACAGTATTTAGTGGTTCGTTTTTCCAGTGATTGCACCGCTCACCTCGCATTCTATTCTGCAGCCATTGAGAGGTGCCACCGTAGCATCGCCAATCATTCGGCTGCCGGAGACGCGCCAGAGAGCGTGGGGTGCGGACCGCTTCCAGTTTCCAGTTGTTTCCTAGCCCACTGGCTTCAACAGGAGAAAGAGATATGGGTGGTTATGGTTGGGGAAGGCGATAATCAACATAGCCCGCGTCGTCTGTAGCCGGTAGGACCCGTAGCGAATGAAGTTTGTAGGTGTGCGGAGAGCTACCCGTAGAGTTGTCGGGAGGAGCATAGCTGGATAGTATACAGCCCCAAATTTGTCGGATCCGGCCCATCCTTCCCATGTGCCCATCTCCGGAGCGAGAATGGCGAGAATGAAAACTGCAGGATTCACCCACTCATAAGCGCCCCCTTGAGACTGAGGGACCAGATTCATCGCTATCCGTTTGTCTCGGCCGACCTGATCGTGATATTGCACCAGGAATGTGTGCTGACCCCCGGCAAATGTGCTCCGTCGGGAGCTCAAGAGGTGGCGGTTGTAGTGGTAGTCATCCGTCGATCACCTGCGTCGGGCTAGTTTCTGAAGATCATGGTGGATACATCGGCCCAAGTGGTGAAAAAGTGCTGCTGATGCTTCACCAGGCGGAAACGGAGGAATGGGAGTGCTCTCCGTAGATATCACGAAGCACCTCTTGGCCATCTGTTGGGTGCTCGGCTTTTGGACTTGGGATACGATGCGAACAGCGCCTATCTTTGGGTTCCAGGGTGCAGTGCGAGATGTGAGAGACTCGCAGGCAATGAAATGCAGCCGCTACCCTTTGAGACGAAGATCATGGGGAAAGAAGAGCAGCAGCGGAGACCGCTGGCGATATCCCTGTGCCGAATGCAACTCCTGATGAGCGGGCCGCATCCGTCCATGGGGATCTTCAGCCGTATCGTATCGGGGGGAGATGAGGAAGACCCGTTCCGTCGTTAGAGCCGCTGTATGCGATGGCAAATGGGTGGACGGTCGACGTCCGATCCGTCGGATGCGGACGGAACATACCATGGAAGGCTCGCCAAACGAGCCCAAAGCCTAAGGACGCATACACTCCAGCCCCGTGCCGAAAAACTCGACTAGCCAACGGAAGAACGAGATTCTCAAATCACGACCGAGTGAGGAGATGTGAAGTCTTCGTGTAACCCGGCTTCCGTCTGCGACGATGATGCCAAGACAACTCCGCCACCACATCGGGGGATGCATGGGAGCTGCATGGGAGCTCGAGCTCTGCACCATGCACAATCCGACACAGCTACCAGCTCCGCTCTCCCCGGTTGGCTCACGAACGCCATTGCTCATTTCCCAAGTCTTGCCGATCTGTGCGTTTTACTGGATCGCGACTCCGCTGCCGGGTATGATTCATGCGCTTCTCCAGAAGTGAGGGGCACGGTATCGCTTTTCCTTCGGCCGCACTCTTGGGTGCGAGATATTCATATGTATGTATGTATGTGTGTATGTATGCGGAGGATGAGGCGCAAAGCTCGCTCTCAGGGGCGGAAAAGTCAGCAGCCCGAGATCCCTTCCTCTCGAGACGAAAAATCTGTTATGTAGGCGAAGCCCGAAAATAGCTGGCATCGTGGGTCTGGTGACGGATGCCTAGTCGACGATGTCGTTGGCTCGATGCGAGAGGTATGAGAGAGCGCATAAAAGAAAAAATAAGCAGATATTTATGGGCATTTCGTCCCAAAACGGATCGGCCCGATCTTATTTGAGCATGTAGAATATCATATTTTTTCTCTTTCCACTTCCCACACTTATTCCTTCTGGTGGCGGGCCACTCGCTGGTCGTCGCTGTGGTGTGTATGCAGGGTGGGTCCGAGGATATTCACCCTTATGCCTGGAGCTGTGAGCAGAAAAGGCCCTAAAAAAACCCCGCAGAGAGATATCGATGAAACGTCGCTGTGCAGCGCGCAGCGCATGGAGCGTTGCTGACGCCTAGGACTAGATACCGATACATAGGGCGGGCGTTCTCGCTGGCTGATTTGGATTCGAGACGCTGGAGCCCAGAGCATTGCCTTCTAGCCTCGCATTCTCACGGGCCCTTTTTATTTTTCCGTTCGTATTTTGCTTCTCGGGCTGTGACGACACCAAGCGACCGAAAACCCGAACCGCGTGTCAGACGTTGCTCTCTGGATTCCCAGAGTGACGACGAGAACGTGTCGGGCCTAGCCGACGGCCGTTTCTCGAAGTCTCCGGCCTATCATGTCTCCAGGGCTGGTTAACCGGCGAGTGTTGCTGGGTTGGGGGATTGGGACAGGGTGCTTGCCTGTTCGCCGCAGAACTCCCCTCCCCTCCTCTCCCCTCACGGTCCTCGCTGACTCCTCCGCACGTTGGCTTTGTGTTTGATTCTCGTTTGCTGGCGAGCGAGAAGAAGTAAGAGGACGGCTGCTGCGATAGGACGGTTGACCCACGACGCAGAACGCCGGGAGGATCATTGGCTGGCGCCCACGGTGGTCGTCCGTGGAGGAGGCGATGATTTCATGCAGCGTTGGCTGTCCGTTTATTCCCTGCAGATAAGTCGAGCAGGCAGGCGAGCAAGCAAGCAGAAGCAGGTGGAGGAGGAACATCAGCAGAGTGGTAGCGAACAAAAAGAAGGAACCGCGGCCCAACCTTAGAACCTTTTCTCCTCGCTGATATTTCTGCCTCTCCATCTGTCTCTGTCGATATATAGCCTTCGGAATCGCGCAGACCGGACCGATAAAGCGCTGTGCGCGCTTCTCTGACTCTTCTCCTCTGACCCTCCCCCCCCGACCCTTCTCTTCTGACTCTTCTCCTCTGACCCTCCCCCCCGACCCCTTCTCTTCTGACTCTTCCTCGTTGCGAGCCATTCAAGTTTGCCCCGGCGCTGTGAACGTCACCAGGCCAGGCCCACCAACCACCACCACCACCACCACCTCCGCCATCACTACCCCCGCCAATCACACCTTGCTGACCCAGCTCTGTGCGTGTTGCGCCCATTCCCCTCTTTACTCGTCCATCTTCTGTCAAGTTCTGCCTACTGATCCTGCAAACCAGAAAAAAAAAACATCATCGTCGCGAAAAACAAATAGCTGAAGCCGTCCAAAAAAAAACTACCTCGTCGCTTCGCCTGCGGGCTCCAACTCTGTCGCAGGGCCCGATTGGCCATCGATTTCATCATGAGCTACTATCCTCCGTACGACCCCGCTCGCGCCTCCTACTATGTTCCGCCCGGCTACCCTCCGGCCGGATATCCTCCCCCCCCCCCTCCGCACTCGCCGACGGACGCTCCTCCTGTGAGGCCGCACACTACCGCGCCGTTTCCGGCCTCGTCGCAGTATGCGCCCCCGCACTACTATGGCGTCCCCCCGCCGGTAGCTGGCGGCCCTCCCCCAACGCCGGGCGGCGGCCACCCCTCGCCAGCCGAATACCCTCCGATGCCTCCGGCCCCTCCGCCTGCGGCCGCGCCGCCTGTCCCCGGGCCTTCGGCCAGTCCGGCCCCGTTTGAAAGCATGTCGCCCGAGCAGCTCCAGGGCATGATCGACCAGCTGAGCAGGCTGAAGATGGGCAAGACCGCGTCGCCCGCACCGGCGCCGGCCGTTCCGGCAGCGCCTGCTCCTCCACCACCTGGCTCACCTCCGCCCCGGATTGACACTTCGATGGGGATGCCGCCACCGTCGCACGGGGTCCCGCACTCGGCTAGAGTGCTTCCTATGTCCTACGGTTACCCTCCTTATGGCTACTACGGCCGACCCGGCCCGGCGTCGCACAGCGGCGAGGTATCGCCACCGCCTCCTGCGCCCGTTCCTCCACTGGGCCGCGGCCACCCTGGTTATCCCCCGCCAAAGTCGAAGACCCCGGCCCCCGGCCCGATGCCCGGAGCTTTTGCGCCAGACGCTCCGGCCCCGCCCCCCGCGCCCGCCCCGCCGCCACCATCGAAAACTCCGGCTCCTCCTTCGGGACGCCCCGAGCCCGCGAGGAAAGTGTCGGGGCAGATGTCGGAGATGTCTTTCGGAAGCAGCAAGTCGCATGACATGGCCCATGCCTGGGAACTGTGGGGTGGGCCTCTCGTTGAGGTTGCACCGGGACGCGAGCCGAGGCCTAAGCCTAAGCTAGTCGCGCTTTTCCGCGGAATCGCGGCGTATATGGTTAGTCGTGCGATTGCTGCGCCGGGAATGTTTGAACGAAACGCTAACGCCGCGATAGGTTACTCTGTTGGAGCCTGCGCATAGCTGCGTGGTGACTCTGGGCAAGCTGATTCAGTTTTACAATACCTTCGCGGTCGGAGAGGGCGAGGCGACGGACTGGCAACGTTTGTGCATCCTTTCCGCTCGGGGGTTGATTTGGGTATCTAACCAGGCTTGCAGGATTCTTTAACCTACGTTCTCCCAAAGTCTTGTCGGAGCTTTTCTGCGCCCTTAATGTTGAACATCATTTAGTGCCTACCAAGCCGAACCAGACTCCCACTCTGCCGGGGCTTACGCCTCGCGGATTCGAGGTGTGGATGTTCACCCAGTTGATGACGGCCCCGCACCGTGAATGGCACCGCATCTCGAAGATTTTGGATCAATGGACCATCTTCGACCAGGGCGCCGAGATGCCCAGGGTGATTCCTCGGGAGTGCTTCCCCCAGACGGAGGACCGTGCCATATATCAGGGTTGGTGGCAGGCAGTCCGCGATGACTATCCTGAGGAAACACCGGAATCAGACGACGAACGTAAGGTTCCTCTGGGCCTCCCGGAGCCAGAGAAATCAAGGCGGAGAGGTTATTCTGTTCGTGGGGATGGGCCTTCGGATACTCCACCAGAGGACAGCGGCTCGAAAGATCCTCCGTCACCTGCTCCCCCTTCTCTCACCAGGAAGCGGACTTCTCGGCCATATTCCACTACCAACGTGGTTCCCGACCCCCAGGACTTCTTGACGTCCGAAGAGAAGGACAACTCGCCAGTTGAACGCTTTCGTTCTCCCTATTCTCCCGTTCCTCCTGCGCCTCCTCCCTGGAGGGAAGACCCCAGACGGGAGGAGGTCAACCCTCGCCCGACCCTAGGAGAGGAGCCGCCCAGGCCACCCACTCGCTCCCGCAGTATCAAGCCCAAGGGAGGGTCCACCAAAGACTCAGCATCCCGACATGCGGCGAAGCGCGGTCGAAGCGTACGTCGTAGACGGGACGACAGTCCCGAACGCTACAGTGACGATGAGTACGACGGCTACGGCAGGAAATACGAGGGCGATGGATTGTATGAGTCACTGCACCTTATTGGATACGGAACGCCCATCGAAAAAAAGGACGAAGAAACTAATATGTGGGCGTTGAGCAGATATGAAGACCCAAGTCCTCCGACTAGGGCCACCACGCCACACCACACCGCGCATCACCCCAGGGAGCCCAGTCGCGGCCCGCCTGCATCGCGCAAGGCCGAGAAAAACATCAGGGACTACACATATCAGGAGCAATACGAAAAGGATTATGTGGCACCGCCGACCGGCTCGACGGCACGGAGGCCGCACCGAGCCAGCGATGCCCACCTGCATCACGCATCCCGGAAGAGTGGCCAATGGAGGTATTAGTGTCCTGCGTTTCCTTTCCAGCTTTTCCATTTTCTTTTCCTTTTCCTTTCCTTTTCCATTCGGTTTGGGGCCAGAGAAATTTTTATTTGCTCCCGCAGAATTGGACAGAGGGTTAATGATGTCATGACGTGACGAAGACTTTATGTCGATGATGATGACTGTGATGTGAACGTTCGAAGGATGGTAGACAGGGGGGGGCGGGGCGAGGCGGAAAAGGGTATGGCTGAATGGGTTGGGGCTTATTATGGGGGGTGATATCTTTGATTTGTGGTAGTGAGGAGCACGCGCTTGAAAAGTGGGGGATGGATGGATAGGAAAGCAATGAGCGAGCTTGCTTGCTCACGTATGTTTGTTTTGTATGGTTGTTTTTGATAAGGAATCCTGTGTGTTTCTTCTGATTTTCTGGATCGATATATGTGATCACTTGAGGGTCTTCTCTATCTTTGTCTCTTGGCTTAGTTATATCTTGTGTCTGCTTCTTATTCTCTTCATGTCTTCTCCCAGTGACGATGATGGGTGGAGGTTTTTTTTCCTTCCATACCTCGGCTCTCTTACTTTTTTTTTTGTTCACTAAAAGTTCCGATGCGTCCAAAAGAAAAAGTGTTTTTCTATGTACCCCGATGATTGTGATAACGATGAGATGTGATGCGCAGTGGGGTGGAGGGAGAGATCCTATGTATGTGTTCTCCCTTGCTTTACATATCCGTCCGACCGAGGGGCGAAGATGAGTTGCCACACGCAGTGCGGGGGTTGGCGTGTTGAAGACTAAGTACATATTCCCAAAGACGCAGGACAGAAAATTGTATTGGGTGATAGAATGTATGGAGCAAACCCGCTCGACGACTCGTTAATGAGCCGCCAAAGCTGACTAACCCTCCCAGCGGACCCACATACGCACTGGCCCTTTTCCAGCCATCAGCACTTCCCATTATACCGCCTTCCTTCTGCTCACGCTCCATTACCCCCTCAGAATGCATACCCACTCTTGAAATGAACTACGGTGTTCAAATCCCCCTGGTATAAGGGGTGGGGAGGCGGGATTTTGTTTATATTGCTGACGGGCGTGTGGCGACATGGGTGGAGGCGTGGACGGGTAATACCATTATTCATTACTCGCATGCGACCTGGATAGATCATGGCGAGGTGCTCTCCCATCGGCGGTCTGCACGAAGGCGGCGTGTTGCAAACTCTCCTTTGCCCCTCCGCCTAGAGGCCTGTCCCAAGAAAGTAGAAGCGCACCAAAGAAATAACAAAGGAAAGAACAAAGGAAAAGACAAAGGAAAGATAAAAGAGAGAACAAAGGAAACCTGCTCCTCTCCTGCGGACGCCATGAAGGGCGGCGCGGGAAGAAACAGTGGGTGTTCCTCACCCCGGCACCCAGCTCCCTGGCCTCCGGCCTCCGCTCCTTTTCCCTCTCCCCAAGCCCCCGGAGCTCCAGGGTGGTATCGATGTTGCGGGGATACCTATCGAGCGACAATGTGGAACCGGAGGGATCAAGGGAGGGATGAATGGGGGAGGGACACTTAGGTGTCATTAGCAGTCACTCGAAGGTGGCCTTCCTTGATGTGGAATATGTGGCGAGTCATGTGTGTGGCGGGTGGCCTTCCCGCTCGTCACTCGTGGAGAGACAGACTGCAACGTCTGACAGCTGTCGCCGCACTGCATCTACATTCCGCAATCCTCGGTACCGTACTTCCTCCTTGCCACATAACTTGTTTCGTCCCTGACCGAACCCGAACCAACAGCCACATCATCGCATCTGTCTTTCTCCCCTTCCAAACCAGCTGTCTCTACCACCGATAACAACAACCACACTCTCGTTTGTAATGCAGTTCTCCAGAATCCTCCACTGTCTCCTCGTGGGAGCGTTGACGGTCTCCTTGTCAGCAGCCAAATCCCCTCGTGTCAGCCCTGCCTACAGCTACCCTTTCCGCTTCCCGCTGTCTATTCCGCCGGTCAAGTTTCCGATCACAACGTACAAGGATGCCAGTACCGGGGTACTAATTGACTTCTACGTCGTGACGATCTCGCCCTTCAGCAAGAAGTTCTTTCCGAACCTCGACAGCGCCTCGCTGGTTGGCTACGACGGGCAGTATCCGGGTCCTCTATTCCGGGTCTCTCGTGGACGCCAGACGCTCATCCGCTTCATCAACAATGGCGTGCGGCCGGCCTCGGTGCACCTCCACGGCTCGTTCACGCGTGCGCCGTGGGACGGATGGGCGGCGGACCTGGTAAAGCCAGGACAGTTCAAAGACTACTACTACCCCAACTCGGCTGGCGCCCGAACACTGTGGTACCATGACCATGCCGAGGGGGTTACCACACTGAACGCCTACGCAGGACAGGTCGGGATGTATCTCATAGTTGATGAGGCGCTGGAGAACAGGCTGAAGCTGCCCCGCGGGAAGTTTGATGTCCCCCTGCTCCTGGATTCTCACTTCTTCACGAAGAATGGCGACATCTCCGATGAGAGCGCAGAGAGGACGAGTACGTATGGTGATACGTTTACGGTCAATGGCCAGATCCTGCCGTATCTCCGCGTGGAGCCGAGGAAGTACAGGTTCAGACTGCTCGATGCGTCGGTTTCGAGAACCTTCAACCTCACCCTGATGGATGGGGAGAAGGCGCTGCCGTTCTGGGTGATTGCCAGCGATGGAGGCTTCAGAGAGACGCCAGTGCAGACGAAGAGTTTGGTCATCTCAATGTCGGAGAGGTGGGAGGTGAGCATTCAGTCTGCAGCCGTGTCTGTTGGGCATGCATGTGTGTACGCGAGGGGGTGCTGATGGGGCCTCCAGATAGTAATCGACTTTGTGGGACTTTCCGGGAAAAATATCACACTCGCACATACGACGATATTCGCGGATACGGACTACGCAGGGAGCGACAGGGTGATGCAGTTCCAGGTAGGCACCAAAGTCACCGACAGGACCAATAATGGGCCGCTTCCAGCAAAGCTAGTGGAAGTGGATTTTCCCACGAATACTCCTAAAACCGAACGTACCCTCAGCTTTGTGAGGAATATCGGTCAGCCGTGGACCATCAACGGAAAGCCGTGGATGGATCCCATGTCTCGTGTCATCGCAAAACCACAGTTGGGGACCGTGGAGAAGTATACTTTCAGAGGAACCGGCGGGTGGAGCCATCCTGTCCACCTCCACCTTGTGGTAAGAACAACAAGACTTCGTGATGGACGAGAGCTGATGGGATATATACAGGATATGCAGCTTCTGTCCAGGACTGTGGGAAATCCGAACCAGAAGCCCGGAAGAAAATATCTAGAGGAATACGAGAAGGGCGCAATCAAAGATGTGGCTTTGCTGGGTGATAATGAAATGGTCACTGTGCTAGCGAAATTTGTTCCCTACCAGGGCGTGTATGTGAGTTATTCTTTTTTTTACTATGATCTGAACTTTGCCGGCTTCGAGCTAATCGCTGTAGATGATCCATTGTCACAACATGGTGCACGAAGACTTCTCTATGGTGAGTTCTCTCCGCCCAGGACTGGGTATATCTTCTGGATGGGAACCGACAAAATCCGTAGATGGCGGCGTTCAATATCACAGCACTCCAGAATTTCGGCTACGGGAATGTGACTGGCGGACTGGAAGATCCTAGAGACCCGAGGTTCAAGGCACAGAGCTTTGTTGCGACGGATGTGGAGCAGCTCCAATCCGTGGTGCTGCCATACTATGCTTCTCTGAACGCCTACCCCGAGCCCGAGGAGCTGATACAGAAGATCGACGATTACTGGAACAGCTCTATTGCGACCAAATCACCCACAGCTTCTTCAGCCGTGAGACGTGGAGCCACGGGCGGATTGCACGCCACAAGCTTGACGTTTGACCGGATGAGCACCGCTACGAGAGGTCCCATAACGATCACCACCGACCAACCCATGGTAATAGTAACCGAAATCCCACCGCTGCCGCTCAACGTCTCCTCATCGCCAAGTACTACGACGACATCCTACATCAAAGATTTCACGGCAACCCGAAGCTTCGAGTGGTTCAACACCGCCACCTTCAAGACATGGCCAAAAGCCCCCACAAGCACAAGCACCAACCTGTGTCATTCGAATACGACGCGCATGCCGGGGCCAACGTCAGCCCCGACGCCGCCATCGACCACGGACGGGCGCTGCGGAAGGGCCAACAGTCAGCGGCGCTGCGATGGCTGGATCGGCGGTGAGTGCTGCAGTCCGTACAGTTGGTGTGGCCGTGGTCGCGAGTTCTGTGGCGTCGGATGCCAATCCGGACCGTGTTTTAGCGGCGCGAAATGATGTACTATCTAGTACGTAGATAGTCTGGCAAATTTTCTGGGCCGTGATTTTTTTTTTCTCTTGTCGTTCTTCACTCTTCCCCCCGGCGGCGGCGTGGCTGGCTTGGTCATCGATAAATTGTGCCTGCGCCTGTAGGCCGCACGCAATTAATGAGAAAGAAAAAAAATTCCCCGTTGCAGCTCGTAGCCATGCAAAGAAGTTTGCGACTGGATGACAGCCGGATCGAATGGAACTCGAATTGGAATTAAAAAGTCAAGCTGCGACTTCTCGACCCACGAGTGGGAATTCTTCAGCCCCCCCGACTACTGACACACTCACGATCCACCAGCGCAGTCGAGGGTACATACATACGCTGCATATGGTTACTTACCTATATACAAGTTACTTATGTATGCATAAACTCCCCGTATAACTACATAACTATATATCCCTTTGTTAATTGAAATCTCATGACATGCATTAGCGCCACCTGAAGGGGTTAGAGTGTTTAGTAGCCCAACGACAAAGTCGAGTGAGACCGAGAGTGTAGTAGGTTCCGCGGCGGCACAATGTCACGGGTTGCGTAGACAAGAGAGGTCCAGCCCGAAGTGGGTAAAGTAGAGTAGTAGAGTGAACAGAGAGCCCGAGCGCCATCAGCTCCCCTACTCCTCGACAACAAGTTCTTCCCTGGCGGCGAATCGATTTCAACCAAGCCACCATCCGACGTTATCAGGCTGGGAAACCAACTGGAGCTGACGCCCCGGGCAAAAGGCCGAAGATGTCAGATGACGCCACTTTCGGTAACTCCCCCGATTCCGTTTTTTCCACCCCATTCGCTTGTCGTAAGCAAGAGCATATGGCTGAGGCCAGACTTTCTGAAGGTACTCCATTGTCGCCCATTGGCATCACTCTCGCTGTACTGGGATGGCGCGAAGTTGTTATCGTCTACCTTGTGCGGTACCGCAAGTGGAAGCCTGCATTGATTGGCGAGTTTCGGCGGTTTCTCAGTACAACTACCCTAACGGCATACAGCCGAAGACCAGCACGGAGCATCTTCTGAAAGCAGTCTTACGGCTGTAGTGGGAACTCGTTGCCTCAGGATCGATACCAGCAGATCAAACGGTACCTTCATATTTCCTCACCATCAACGACCCACTGGCGAAGGGCTGGTGGAAGGTGCTTGAGCCACTGCCCTCACATCTGCAACAGGGTTTCCATGAGCTGTATCTGCCAGGAGCCCTTGTGTGGCAAAACATGTATGCGCGCGGGGAATACTTTTGATATCACTCGGCTTTGTTAGCAAGACACTAACTTCCGCGCTAATGCATGTCATGAGATTTCACATAAAGTTCCACCAACAAAGGGTAGATACTTATGGAGTACCCCGAGATTGGCCCGCGCGTGGAGAGAAACCCGTTCGGAAAAATAATAATTTTGCGGGGTCTTAAAGTGCCACCGTGTCGGTCGCGTACATACATACACAGCCTAACATGTGCCAAAGAGTTTAAATGACATGGATATCTATGTATGTAATGCACACAGAGTATTTACGGGGTCGTTGCCGACGGACTTGCGGACACCGCTGGATGGCGCAACCCAACAAAGCATAGCTCCTGTGGTGGTCGACGTCACTACTATATCGAGTACATCAGCAGGTGCTTGGCAGGCACGTCTTCCAGCACGCCGGACCGCCCTCTCCTCCACGCTACATATATTCCCTGATCCCCCGCTTTTGAGCTCTCCAGTGTGTGTATATATGTATGTAGGGTCAGTGTGGAGCACCACTAAAGATTGAAGATCATATTCTGTATCGATTAAAGTGCATTTTTCCTCATGTGGTCTAGGTCCCTTCGCAGAAATCGGCGCGGCTGGGTGGCAGGACGGGACTAGCACGACGATGCACGGTTTTCTCCTGTGGGGGCCAGACTACGCACCAGAGTTTCTTCGCTCCCGCTTCCGCTCGACGACGTCTGTTTCAGGGAAGTGGGGTCGACGCATCGCAGTGCGGTGAGGGGGCGGGTGAGGATATCTTTTGCGATCTGGAACATTCTTCCCTTTGTGCTTCCCTCCAAACTGGGTGTGGGATCGCCTGGCACTGCGACGATGGTATGTATGTACGTGCCAACCGGAGAACGAGCCCCTCCCCCGTTCATGATGCGCTCTTGCACGCGGCGAGAAGACGTGGAGATCCGCCCCAAAACTCTTCTCGACGCAGGGACCGTTAAACCCCTTTAGGAGGACACCCAGACAAAAACTCAGCATCTTTGGTCAGATGTCAAAACCTTTCCTCAGACTTCGTATTTGTCTGACTGAACCTACACTCTGGCTGGCGGCAAACTGCTGAAGGAGTTCGCGAAAGTCTGTCAAAATGTTGAGAATTGGCTGATCGCAACACCACGAGATGAGAGTTAGAGTGCTTAGGCACTTTAACTAGTTTTCTGATGCGTGGGTTTTATGGCTTCTCAGGCCCTTCCTTCGGCAGTGTATTTGCCTTTTCTCCTTCTCAATCCCGGCTTCGGCCAGGCTCGCCGTGATCTTATTTAGGTCTCCAGATGCATGTAATGAATTGAAAAGGAAAAGAAAAATGAACGCGGCGAGATGGGCGGAGTGACATGGAGAATAGCGAGAAAAAACTGCATCCCCAGGAAACCCCTGGCATCGCAATTCTCCACGTCTCTCGAACTTCCGCCTTTCCTATATATTTCGTCCCGTAGTTTTTTTTTCTTCCTTTCTGTGACCGCTCGTTCGCTCTCCCCGTTCACTTCCACCTTCAATACGCTGGTTGAAAAAAACGGGTGCTGGATAACCCGAATACCCATACCTCCCAAGGGAAACCCCCCCAACCCCTTCGAGAAAAAAAAAGGAACCGCTGTCACGACCATGCTCAAGATGCATTCGTTACTCGTGACGCTATCGAGCCTGCTGCTCACCGTCGTCTCTGCGTCCGCGGGATCGGCGGCAGCGGCCCCGGCGCACAGTTCGTCCCCCCTTCGCCGTCGTCGACGGAAGCCATATCTGACGTCCACGGGTACAGACCCGACAACCTTAGTGACGGCATGGCAGTCGACCGTGACGCCGACCGCACCGCCCACGAACCCGGCCCCGAGCAACACAGCGTTCGCTGTCGTGACGCCTACCAGGCCGCTGCCTCCCATGATCGTCGTTGCCGTCGTCATCAGCGCGTGCGCGCTCGTGGCCGTCTGTTCGATACTCCGCTTCTGCTACCGTAGGTACCGCCGGAGAAAGTGGGTCCGGGAGCACAACACGCCGCTGGATGAGGGCTTCTTCCAGCCCACGTCGGCGATGGGGCACCGGCACATGGAGGAGGGGACCGGCAGATGGAGTATTATCGGACCTAATCAAGTCATGACCGTGGAGGAGAAGGTGCTGGGGGGTCCGCCGTATGAGATTTCGCCTGCCGCGCCGACCGCCGAAAGGTCGCAGTTTCTGCAGATAAAATATGTCCCGTCGAGACCGGAGGAGCATTCGCCTCCTCCACAGCCGCCAATGGCCCACAATCGAAGTGAGTCCAGAGGTGTCTAAACACCGGTGAGAGGATCTCGGGAGTGATGGACGTGGGTTTGGCAGTGGATTTGGATAGCTATTTGCTGTTCTTGGGAAAATGGGCGTTTGGTTCACAGCGTTGTAAATATTATATTCCTCCTATTGTATTGAAACGCCATTTCACTTTGTTCGATTCATAGCTCATCACTTGATGTTTGCTCGGTCGATCAGTCTGTATGTTTTCAATCAAATAGAGCGGGACGCGCGCATGGGTGATCCATGCAGAACAGCTATGGTGTTGATAGATCTCAGAATCAACCGCCCCTACACAGCGCCCTTCCACCCTCGAGCTGCAGTTGGCACAGTTTCGGCTGCAACCATAGACTCACGGTACTCGCAATCATGATGGCAACTGTATCCGGCAAAGCGATGGTACTCACCAGGAACTCGCGTACCTGCGTTTCGTCCCTCTGGCTCCACTTCTTTGGTCCAACCGCTGTCTTACCCTTCGAAGGGGCGCCTCCAGCGGGCGTCATCCGCATGGTATTGTAACCTCCCGCCCCACGAGACAAGAACACAGACCTGAGGCGTGGTCTCGGGCGGTCGCGCTGGAAGAAGTAGTCTTCGTCTTCGGCATCGTCCTCCGAGTCGTCGGAGATGTTGTCGTTCCCGACGGGGTGCATCGGCATCATCAGTCCCTCCAGCCCTGCGAGCGTGCGCTTCGATGTTGCATGTTCCAGAGCCTGCCATACGGCTGGCGGCAGCTGTTTCTTCGAGACTCGCCAGTAGGTGTTGCTCATTCCCAGTCCGCCGCACAAGCCCATGATGAATACCACCATAGCAATGAACACGGGCGAGAACCGAACCAGCACGTCGGCATCGGTATAGTCCGGCGGCAGGCGGTACGACATGCTGACTGACTGCGAAAGCATAGCGAGGAAGCAGATCAACTCGGTGAAGCACAGGGCGTAGTAAGCGGACGAGGAGCCACGGTTACCGCCAGGGAGGCGCACCAGGTTGACGGAGGTGCGGCCGACGAAGACGGCGGTTTGGAAGATTGTAAAGAAGGTCGGATAGAAGTCCCGTGTTGTGTGGAACAGTATGCCGAAGAGTGAGTCCGTCCCGGCGAGTTTACAGAAACGTGAGGACAGGGGGAGATGCCATAAGACCGTTGGGAGAATTCCCTTCCTGCCTGTCAGTAAGGCAACTATGGCACAGTATTCGGGGAGGGTAGAATCCGAACCTGTGTCGTGATATTCTCCAAAAACATCTGGATCGCCAACGGCGCCATATATCCCCAGATCAATGGCTTCACCAACGCCAGCTTGTCTCCAAGCTTCATACCCCCCATCGCAGACTCTTGACCGTAATCCACCACCTCCTCCTCATCAGTTTCGTCCCCGCCACCCTCGGCCCTGACCTGCGCCTCAGATGGCAGCAATAAGAAGTATGTGGCCAGCATCAGCGTGGGCACCAGTCCCACACCTGAAAGCACAGACTCGGGCCGCACACTGAACGTATTCGTAAGCGCGGTATAGATACCGGCACCGATAAGTCCTGCGGCACCACTCCCGGCAGCATACCCGCCGAAAGACATGTTGATCATCGGACCGAATCTCGTGCAAAGCTGGAAGAACGACCTGTATCTCCATCAGTTTCCTCTCCTTCCCGCGACGACCGGGCCAGGTAGTTCTCACATGTCACCAAGGTTACTGGACAAACTTGCCAACGCAATACCGACGATTCGAATACCGACATTGTCGCACCAAGCCAACAGCTGCAGTCCCGTGAACGACGCGACAGCACAGACGGTGAGGCGGGTAGGGTAGTCGATCTGCTGCGAGGCTTTCTCACTGCCGGAGGGGGGGGAGGAAGTGATCGGCATCCCTGCCGTCTTCCTTTTCCCACCCACTGTGGAATAGCAGCTTCTGCTTCCGAAGAGGCGGGAAAGTGTTATATCCGGGAACGTGATGTACGGTACTAACATCCGCACCAGAATACTGGGAAGCGTATATGCGAAGAGGATCAAGCCGGGGGGAGCGCTAGTTCCGACGAGACTGTGGGGGGATTAGTTTATGACGTCGCGACAAGCGGAGGAGGGGGCGGCAGGGTGGGGGTAACAGACTCGTTGGAAGCGGTGACCACAACGCCGAACTGCATGGTTACCATGGTCCCGAAGACCCAAAAGCAGGCGAACACCACATACTCCATGGGCAGCGTGCCAAAGCTCCATTTGTCGATCCCACTCATCGTTGTTGTTGGTTTTGTCGAGTTAGTCCGGCAGAATGTGTTGTAGCGGCGAGAAGCAGCGGTATTGTTTCTCCGCAGCTCTGTGCGCGAATTCAGAGATCTAGGAGGGAGAGGACGACGTGATGTGGGTGTACCGGAGGACATGGTGGAATGTTGTCGTTGCCGTGTATATCTATTAGCGGTTGGCGCAGTGTCAAGCAAGGTGCCTGTGCGACGTGTTGAATTGGGTGTAAAATACCGATTTGGGTTGCACGAGTGAAGAAACTCGAATCTGATGAGCTAGCGAGATGAAATCGGATCTTGTTGACACTGGGGAGCGGGGCGCAAACGCAGCACGGACGGTGTGCGGTGCACGGCTGGCGGCATGAGGCCAAGGCTCGGTAGCGAGTTGCCTTTGTTTCCAAACAAGCCGGAATCCAATGACGAGTAGATCTCCGCTGCGGCCCGAACAGCCGTCTCGTTCTGAGCGGGCCTCCTAGTGTAGCGAGAGCGCCGCGAGTGAGAGAAGATCAGCATAGGAATGCTGCACAGTGCACTCTTCATTTCTTCACCATTTAGATTGAGATTGGTAGGATGGGCTGGGCGAACCCAATCTTGGATTCCCCCATTCTTGCCCGTCTCCAACTATTCCGAAAATCCGATCCGTACGTGCATGCAAGTCTTCGATCACTTTTCTCGACCAGAAGCACTGACACAACGGAAGGACTCAAGCCCCCAACGTCAGCATATCGACGCATAAAGCCTCATTGGGCTTCACTCCTTGCTACAGGATTGCAGGTGGAATACATATAGCCTGTCGGGCTCAAGAGCTGCGTCAACGCTGCTGCTGAGAGATTTGAAGGCACGAAGCTCTGCGCGTTTGGGTTCGACGAGTGCAAGGTTGCTTGCCTTACTTCCATCCGGGCTCGACGAAGCTCTTCAACTGACGGGAGAAGAGAGCGGTGCTGATCGACGGTGACATATTGATGATGCGCAACATCGACGACCTCTTCGACCTGCCACTGCCGCCGGACTGGATAGCCGCCAACCACGTGTGCGTCTGCGATCTGGGCCGGCGCCCATGGGCACCCAAAGACTTGTTCTTCCCACCCTTCCACCCTCCTTCTCCCAGCGTTCCATGTAGCTGAACCTACCAGGACCGAGTCCAATTGCGCCTGCACGCACCTCACGTACCCGACGCAGTTCACGCCCACCTCCCGGCGCACCCACATGCTGCTCAATAACGGCCTGGCGGTCTTCACGCCTTCCCGCAGTAGACTTGACAGCATGCTTGAGTTCATACTTGAGCTCTTGCACACCTCTCCGCTCGTGCAGACGTTCTTGTTCCCAAACCAGAACTTCCTCTCCGATTGCTTCTTTGGGCGGTGGTCGCCGCCCGGCTGGCAGTATAGTGCGATCAAGTCCATGCGCTACTGGCGTCCAGAGATTTGGTACGACCCGAGGTCAGGAATTGCCACTACATCGTCGATACGTAGTGGAACGCCGAATACAAAGTGTGGTAGGAGGTGAGGGTGAGAGTGGGATCAAGACGGTGGAGAACGTCTGGAAGCATACGCCCAGGGTGAATTCCGAGGATGCGAAGGGTTGATATGTTAGAACGGTACACTGTATGTGAGCAACATGCATTGCATGCAATGGGAGACTAGTCAGTATCAAACGCCCATCAAGAGAAACAAATGAGATAGTTACAGTCCTACATCGGCTGCCAGATGCATTGATGCATGAAAATTTGATGCGGGGAAAGAATCTGGACTGTAACTGGGATTGCGAGAGATGAACAATTGAATAACATTTAAGCGAATGCAGGATGTACAAGTACTGCGGCTGACGGCCGACGAGCCGAATACATCTTGGAACACACAGACATTTGTTCCACCTCCTCTGTTCCGCTGGAGTTCCACTTTCTAGGTATCTAGTCCAGCCAAGTAACCAGCCCAATTTACCAGCTCGAGCAGAATCGGGGTACTACTCGCAGGCTTGTGCCCTTACTCACATTTTCTCACTCGGCCTTGGTGGTGTAACCATATTCTGTCGTCCGAAAACGGCTCAATACAACCGTCCCACCATGATCTAGATAGGTCGCATTTCGCGTGTGGGTAATGAATGATAATAATAAAAAAGCAAACGACGAAACAGAAGAAAAAGACAACGCTTTCGGGGCAAGCCTGCCGAGGGGCGGGATGGGAGTCACTTAAGTACTTATCTATGACTGACAGCTGAATGCTTCAGACCACATATCCCGTACGTTTTCACCCAGCTGCTCTATTCTGCCCTAGGTACGGACAAAGCGGAGAATGGTTGTTCCGGCTTAAGCTGTAGTCCATGCGTCTCGGACGAGTGCCCCACAGCGCATGTTGACAAGTGGCCGATAGTTAGGTGGGTACATATCGCGGCAGGAATCCTTACGGACTATCGGTACGCATGGCTGGAACACCCGTAGAGTATAGCAGGCAGTTTAGCCATCCATGCATGTACGGCCATGTGTGCCAAATTGTACATTGCTGCCAACCCCCCCGGTCCTTTTTACTTTGATTCCGCTACATGTTTTGTCTAAAAGTACATTTGAAAGGAACCTCCAAGGCAAAAGAAAAGAAAAGAAAAATAGGACATAGCGACAGAAAACGAATGTGTAAGAATGAGACAAGGACTCTTCAAAGGGACCTATCGTAAGTGTCAAATATAAGTCGAGCAGTTTGAAACCTATGATTCACATGCAAATCCAAAGATTGAACCGAAGTCCCCAGCCAGCCTCACCGCACCCTTATTCCCCACATCTATTCCGGTATTGTTTTTTTTTTGCTGGAAGTGTTACATTTATTTGCCCCACTGCATCCCCTTGCCCATCTTTTCGGTCAATTCCCGGATGTTCCTCTCTTCCTTACACCGTCTCTTGTGGCCGATCCTCCAATCGGTTGCCTGGCATTCGGTACCGCAGTACCAGGTAGCCCTACAACCGGCACAGACCTTGTACTCTCCCCGTTCCAACTCTACCTTACGGCAATCTCTCGCCGAGCACTCTCTCTTGGCAATATCGTCAGCTGTGGCACGGATCCACTCTCTTGGCTCTTCGGCCTCCCAGAGCTTCTTGGCGAAGAAAACGTAGTCCATAGCCTCTGGCTCGGATCCAAGACCGCGGGGGCTCGGGTTGGGGCCACTAGGCCAGGTGTCGACCGGTGCCAGCAACAAGTCGACGACATGGTTGTTGGCCTTATTGCCCTCGCGCAACCAGCTGGTGGAAAGCGTACACCGGCCGAAGAGCTCGAAGCATGCAAGGGCAGAGGTGAAGATCAATGACGTGTGGCCGAGGTTCTGCACCTTGATTTTTAGGGACTGGTCGGGGTTGAGGTCTTCCTTGCTGTAGCGGTCGAGCTGCGCGAATCCACCCTTGGGACAGTAGCGCGTGCTGTCATAGTCATCGTGGGCAGTGTCAAGCCAGCTAAGACAGAAGTTGAGGGCCTCCAGAGGACGGTTGAGGTGGAGGAGAAAAACGGGGACGCGGTCGCGGATACCTGCATACTGTCAGCTCGACGCCTGCTTGCAAACGGGCGGCCCCATGGAAACGGAGGGATGAGATAGCACAGAGAGGTAACCAACCATTGTTGTCACCGTGGTTTATCTCAAGCACTCGCTTGGCGTACTCGACAGCCGTTTCGTACTCTCCACAGTCGGCCGCAGAGATAACAATTTCGAGCAGCAACATCACGTAACCCCTGGTCTCGACTAGACGCCAGAAATGGCCGTAGAACTCGCTGGTGGGCTCGAAGCATTCTTCGCCGTAGAGCCTGACGATAGCTTGGTCGGCATCGGGGACAGCGAGAAGCAGGATCTCGAGCTTCTGGCTGTCGGTAAGGTTGGGACGGCGGATAGCATTGCGGAGTGGCTCCAGAGTCGAGTGGTTTCCACCAATGGCTCTGGACAAATGGGTCTTCGCCGTTGTGAGGTCAGGGGTGGCCCTCGAGAGAAGCCGTTTGATCTCATTGATGGCACGGCTCTGAGGAGGGGTAGGAGCACTGGACAAGATGAGGGGCTCAACGTTAGCCGATGCAGCTAGAGAGCAGGAAGGTGCTGCCATGTACGCACCTAGCGGGACCGCTTGACATGATGGGTATTGCTACTAGGTGTCTTCTTCTCAGGGGAACTAGGTGTTTTCTTCTCAGGGGAATTGATGGGTGGGGAGGGAGAGTGGGCTTCTCGATTGATGAGAATTGGTGGTTCAGAAGTTGGATAGGGAAAGCGGAGGATTCCAAGAAGAGAGAGAGTGAGTGGAAGAAGGGGCGAGAGAGGGAACTGGGCAATTTGAAAGGACAGGTGGAGCTTATTTGGGGGGTGGTTGTCTCGTGCGGTTGAGCACTTGTTAGTAAGGCTCGATATCCCTGAGCTGAACTGGAGCGTGTGCTTGTGCACCTGCAGGGGTTCTCCACAAAAAGCACGAATGCCGTCGATTGGCTCAGGGGCGGCGACTCAGAACAAGCAGTTATTATGTCAGCTGAATTTTTTTCTCGGATTGGCCAGTAAAAATACGAGCAACGGTGTAACAGGAATCACAGCGTAGTCCATTTCTCCCTTGCAACCCGATCTGATAAGGTGCAAGAAGCTGTCAATTGATGGTAATGATAATTGTTTGATCTGCCTGTTTGTCTGGTGAACTTGAGCATCTCGATCGAACAAAAAAAAATCTTCAACTTTCCAGTGCAGTATGGTTGGCGTCTAGAAGCCATCGCCGGCTATTGATCGAACGGTATTAACAGGTTGCAGAAAAAAGAAACAGATGTGTTGCCCGGACATGGGTTCCGTCTTTCTGTACACAAGAAAAAATATCATTCTGTATGCAGAAAGGAAAAGCTAGAGAAGAGTAACCCTGCGTTTTCTGCATGCAGAAGCAACTCAGCCAGTCAGCGGCTTGGGTCGGTGATAGATAACTACTCGTCGCCAACATTTGTGCTGCTCCTTCGGGCTCTAGAGTACGATTCCAGGGCACCGCGTGGCAGCTGCGAGTCCTTCGACAAGATTCTATGATCTAAAGCGAGTTCAAAGATCAAAGCCAATCGCCGTTTCTAACGGCCCTGTGGTCGTCCGGTTTTCAACCTTTCGGCTGCGAGGACTCGCGACACGACTTCCTTGCGGCTCGGATGGAAACCCACCAAAGACCACTAGTCTCTTGGCACCTCCACTCTACCTCCCCCCCTCACGATGTCCCCCCACTATTTTCGCGTGCAGCGATATCTAGCTAGATTCTCTGCACGATTCCGAGCTCCCAGGTACCGGCATTGGCACGAAGACCTGTGCGAAGGAATGGATATGGTGGAGTGGAACAGATGGAATATACACTAAACTTAACCTAGCTCTCTACTGCAGCAAGATCTTCAAAGGGGTACGTAGAGACCGCGAGATGTATCCCAAGGTCTGGAGTCTGGACTAGATAGCGCTGCGACCCGGCCCTTGTTGGTGATGCAAGGTGCGGCTACCTGCTACATGCCCTATTTTCAGCCCACTTCGTGCGGCTATCATCCAGCAGCTCCAACTTGAAATACCACTCAATGTTCGCGCGGCGACTCCTCCTTGTACGACTCCTCCATTCCTTGAGATTGGCTTCACCACACGACATGTCACGCTGGCACTTTGGTTCCAGGATCCACGCCGGACAACACGACGATCGCCGTTTCTGGAAGACCATGGAAAGTTCCCCAACAAAGCTAATGTCGACGTTTGGAAGTCTCGAGTGTATGGCTTCGACTCCTCCACGAAGGAGTAAGGTACCTAACCTTACCAAGCCTGGAGATGGGGACGATTGCTTACGTATGGGATGGAGCTATCCGTGCGATCAGAGAATGATGCGGTCCTGACTGCCGGCATGGTGTGGTGGGAGTTGCTCTTGGTGGCCCGTTTCTTGTCATTCCCTGGTGTCCATGTGAGCCTCCACGATTTCAACGAACCCTCCGCCTGGATTTACGCAAGTGTGCCTGGCAGTGAGGGCTCTTCGTCCAGCAGCTCTTCGGATCGAGTGGGTCCTTGACCAGTATACATACTACTATCCCGCCAACTGGCGAGACGTTAGAATTTCCCCCTCTCCGGCGGATGGCTTGCGTATTGATTGGTCTCCAGATCCCATCCAGCCATGATACTTCTGGTCTACTACCTGGGCCTTAGAGTTCGGCTGCCACTAAGGCGACCCAAAATACAGACATCAAGCTTCGGGATGATGTTTTTCACACTATCTCCACCACATCATCCACATGGTGGCCACCCAGGCTGCGGTTGGGTCAAATACGGTATCGACTGTGTTCTCTCCTGCCGCAATTCTTAAGGAGGCGGCGGCATGGGATATCCCTTACTTTTATAAAGGCGACGGGAGTACGAAATATCGCTATACTTCACACCCATCCCGATCACCCACCCCGCAGGAGATACTACCAAGTTACCAGTGGATATTTCTCTCCGCTTCACCCTCTGGTCGCCAACACGATGAGGCTACTGGCAACAGCTGCTACCTCGCTCGCCGTTTGGGCAGTTGCCGCCGCGGGTCCTGTGTCGACGGCGAATGAGGTAGCGATTGCTGCTACAACTGTCGCTGATGGCGCCAATATGTGAGTGGAAGTTGCCAGTTGGGGCGGGACGACGCTGACGGGATATAGGATACCGACTGAGACTGTACTCGATGATACGTCTCAAGAGGGCGATGAGGAGACATTCCGGCTTCTGGAGACCGGCTTACCTACTGCCGCCGCTGCTGCTACCTCTGAAGAAGAGAAAGAAGATGATCCTGTTGTCACTACGAGTACTGATGAAAATAGTCGAATAGCCACTTTCGCGGCTGCAGCCACTGATGTGGCTACCGCTTTTCATAAAGATACCGCTGTCACCGCCGTCTTGGAGGCTGTGGCGGTTGCAGGGGCGATAACTGCCGCTCCTACAACTACCGCATCTGCGACGTTCATCAATCCATATGGTGATGAGACAGTAGTTGATGATCTCTATGTTGAGCTGTGAGTAGAACCGATCGTGTTGCCACGGAGATGCTCACTGGTCTATAGTTCCCAATCCTTGTGGATCTCACCTATCGGTGAGAACGATGAGCAGTTCAACTACGAGCCCCCCGAGCGTATGATCTTGTCCACGGTTCAGCCGATTACCACCACCAATGAGGCCGTGCCCTCACCTACAACTATCACAACTACGTCGGGTTCCACGGCTATATCCGATTCCATGTATTCCGTAGAAACCGAGGTTGGCTTTGACGATATTATCGACAGCATGTTCAACGACACCAAGATACTGCATGCGCTGGCCCAGTCCGACGTCGATACCGTCGAGATCTGCAAGTCGTACGCCTTCGATCCCAGCCAAATCAACTGGCACCTCGCGAAGACCGAGGAGTGGCTACGCCAGTACACGCTCGAAAACAAACACCGCGAACACTTCAAAAGAAACGGGGTGATCTCAACCATCGCGTTCGATTTTCTCGGTCTCCATGGCTTCAAATGTGCAATCGGATTCGCTCATCTGTGCACTATCGATTGTCCCACCGTCGTCAGATATATCGAGGACTTGGAGTTAGCGAGGAACGTTTACTTCACTCTGGCCAGTGCCTCGCACCTGCTGTCCGTGTTGGACACTGCACACGTAAGTATCTCGCGGGCTCTCACTGCATTGGCTAATCACATTTTCAGGGCACCATGGAGGCGGCTCAGATGAACCTGCAGGGTATGATCCAGAAGATGTCCATGGACTTCTTTTACACCTCACCTACTATGGGAGAACGCGAGCGACAGCGACTGTGGCATTTCTTCGTGCAACTTACCATCTGGAGCGTCCAGACGGCCATCAATTCTGTCGTACCCCTTATCCCCTGGTCGACAATTCAAGACTACGTGATCTACAGGGCCAGCAAGGCGAGTAACGTTGCATTGGATACCGGTCCACGCCTGGATCGATTCGGCGACCCGGAATTCGACCAATGGCGCGGCGCCGTCCTCGAGGAGACACTGGGCGACATTATGTACTTTCAAGGGATCACCGGGGATGCTACGCTCACGGTACCGCCTAGTTACGGCGGACACGACCGCTGGAACCCAGGAGGTGCTACGGTTCAGGATTGGATGCGTGTCAATGCCGGTGCAGAAAGGCGATGGTACCACTACTTCTTCGACACGCCACTCCCCATGGATACCGCAACGGCGGAGGTGCGCGTGGACTCGCGAGAGGGATGGTTCCCCGACTTTCGGAGGAGGGCGCATTCGGACGGGGTGCTGGCAGCCATCAGCCACGCCTGGAAGGATTTCAAGGAGTTGGTCAGAGGCACGGCTGATCGTGAGGCGGGTGCTTGGTGGTGGGCGGGCAACTCCGGAAGCACCGAAAGCCTCGGATACCTGGATCACCAGCGACACACGGAGCCCCCGTCATTTTTGGAGCCTGGCCAGCAGCTCGCCTCTATCGGGCCGATGGAATCCTGGCACCCTAGCGATCAGTGGCGACACGAGTACGGTCAGTCCAGACACGATATGCTCCTGGACATTTGGACGCGCGGGCTCGCGTCGCAACTGGAGTACCGGTACCCGCCGCCCATGGAAGACACGGCTAATCATTTGATGACGAAGTTGGATAATGTTCGGATTGGCCTAGGAAAACTGTATCCTATTACTTTCAGCCTGGCTATGCCGATGTACATCCGAGAGACCATGGAAAGCTTCACATTTTCCGGAACAGATAGGAATCACGATGTGAACTCGGCAAATCTGGCATTCATGGTGCAGGAGTCAGGGAGATACTCGAGAAGGATCATAAAGCAGAATGTTAACACCATGTTTGAATCATCCGTCGTCGGACCCGAAGGTGTGTGATCCCTGCACGGCCTTTTGCCATGGCTGCGTGATGGCTGATGATTCTAGGCGAAACTCACATCTCCAATGCATTGTCGATGGGTTCCTACCTCCCGGTGGACAAGGGCACCCTCGCCAATTGGACTGATGCTACGATCGAGGATTCGATCACCAAGAATATGTATTATAAGACGCTGGACTCGGCCTTGCGGTCACAGAAGCATTGGATCCAGTGCACCACCCACCTCCTGCGCAAACAGCACATCAACTCGATCCTACACAAGAAAGTCAAGGAAGTCCCCGTGTGCGTAGCGGACAACACGGGCCCGGAGCATCTACGTACATGTATTCCGGTGGCTTCTGGCCCCGAGGAAGGGAAGGAAATGGTGTGTTACATGTACCGGTGGGCGGACCGCGGGCTTGCCACCGCCCACCACATCGAGGATCCGTGGGGCTGGCAGAAGTACCAGGCCTTCGACCTCAGCGTCCAGGACATCACCACCTCCTCGTTCCTGACTCGCCTCTACCGGTTGTACCCGGACAGCACATCCACTCCCAACGAAGATCCGGGCTTCCCGCTGCTCAACACGCGTACGATCGCATTCGGGCCGGGCTCGCAGTTCGTCACGGACCCGGGCAACCCGGGGATGTTCTCGATCCCCGTGTGCGTCTCTCCGTACAACTGGAACGGACACACGAACGGCTACTCGGTCCTAGACGACGTCAACGTCAACAGTGCGAAGAAGTCCCTCCCGTGCTATTGCGGGCCGCTGGGGGCCGAGACGAGCGCGATCTGGTCCGCGCTGCGTCTCGATGTCTCTGGGAAGAGGAAGGAATACCTAACGCACTTGTGTCCACGCCAGATCGCGGCAAAGATGACGAACCCGCTGGAGCGATACATCGCAAAGTGCCGCCTTGGTATCAAGAAGATCGGCGCGCTCCACTACGAGAAGAAGGACCACCTCTGCGACGTTGTCCTCTACGAGCTCGTCAAGCACGGCATCCAGGACATCCACCAGCTTACTGACCAGCAGGTCGTCGTCGCCATGTGCAAGATCAAGCAGGGCTGGCACAAGAGGCTGGATCCGAAGTGGACGAAGAAGTGCGGAAAGTTCATCAAGACCCCCGTCAGCAACATGTGGGACGAGGCCGAGGCCATGAGTCGGACATCTGCCAAGGACGCGCTGAACGACCTAGAGAAGGACCGGCTGGAGGAGGTCAAGGCGGCGGTCAGCCACGGGATGAAAGCGGAGAAGAATGGAGCCGGGGAGGGTTTATGGGGCAATAATGTGGCCGGAAGGGAATTTGATGAGGACTAATAGCGCGAGAGTGCGAGTCTGTACAGCTTAGTTTTTTTTTTTTCAATTTTGGTATCGATACCGTTTTTGGTAATGACAAATATTTCGGTTCGCCGACTCTTTGTGTGTTGGTTTCTTTCCCATCGACTTGGCTGGGTAGGAGTTTCCCCACTCATGGAAACACGCACAGACGGACCACGACTAGATGAGCGTGACAGTATTAACATTTTTCCGTTCCTCCGCCCACCAGCCCAACACACAGGAAAACGCACGAATGATATCCGACATCAGGTGCCGACGCTCTCCCTCTACGGCGTGCAAGCGGCACCGCACTCCGCCTGGCTGAATCTATCGCCGGCAGCCCTTTCCGCCTCCCGGCCATCGCAAGACAAAGCTCACCACCCCAGTATATAGCAACATCGCGGTAAACGGTGCCGGCGCCACAGCACCCGTATCCGCTGCAACATTGCCCATCGAACTCGCCTCCGGTGCAGGTGCAGCCGGCCTTGGGTCCGCACGAACCGTCGATGGAGGGCGGGGGTAGCGTAGGCAGTTGCAAAGCCCGGCCGACGGTCGACGGCAATCGACGGTTCAATGCCGCAGTGCGCTCCACTTCCTCGTCTTTCCCTCCTCCCCCCTGGACCCGTACCACTCCGGAAACGGCAATAAATATAATATCTGCATACTTGCTCTGGAGCAGAGGATATGTAGAGCGCACCGAGTTCTGTCTGCAGTTTCCCAAAAAGGCGCAGCGCTCATTGGGTCCGAGAATTGAACGCCGCATGTGCAAACACGGAATTAGTTCGATACCGTACGTATGTATGGTACCCCGTTTTTTGGCTGCAGTGCCCTATGTACACGCCGGTCGAATCAGGCTTTCGATCTCGATCGGACTCGCTACTCTGTCAGATTCAATTTACCATACATCATCTCTCATCTCACCTTTCGATCCCTAGGAAACAAGAACACGGAAAAGCAGAGACCAGTATGACGGGAAAATCAAATGAAAACGACATATACACCTTGTACCCCCCTGCCCAATCCGTACCACACTATGCATGCATCCAAACAGAGAAATATAAAATGAAAATAAAGGGAACCCCACCGCTTAGAATGTCCCGGGTATCAAATCAATCCCTCACGGTAAAAAAAAAAACCCCCTCCCCCACAGCTTCCACAAAAAACCCCCTCCCTCACAGCTTCCGCAAAAAAACCCCTCCCTCACAGCTTCCACAGCGGCTTGTCGAGCCCCTCTTTGCGGATCCTCTCGTTCTCGCGCATATACCACCACCGCAGACCCAGTGCGCATGCGGATCCGAGGAACAGCATGGCAACATTGACCCAGTGTCCCGTGGGATATCCGCGCTCTTGTTCTTCGCTGCGGTAGATCCACACGCCGACGATCTGACCCGGCGCGCCAAAGCTCACGTTGAGAGCGATTGCGAGGCCGGCGGCCGAGGTTGAGTGCAGGTTGCCCGTGAGCCAGCCGAGGAGTGGCGCGATGCAGGCGAAGGAGCCCGAGCATGCGACGATCAGCATTATGTAGCGTGCGAGGTAGCTGCCGGATGGAAGGATGGCGGACACGAGGAAGCCGATTGCGGCGACGGCCATCGATGCTGTTGCGTGCATCGCGCGCGCGTTGAAGCGGTCCGACGAGAAGGCGACGAGGACGGTGACGACGTAGGACACGGCCCACGGTGGGATCGTCATGAGCTGCGCCTGGAGCGAAGAGTAGCCGAGGCCGTCGACGATCGAGGGCGCGAAGAGGGACAGCGAGGAAAAAGGTACCGAGGAGGCAAAGTATATCTTGCGACCGATCAGCAAGCGGAAGCGCGGAGCGGTGGGCGGGGGGGAGGATACACACCACATAGTGAATGTACAACCGCCAGTCTTGAAGGACCTCCTTCGCCTCCTTCCACGTCATGGAGGCGGAGCTCCCCTTGGATCCGTTAAAGGCTAGACGTTGGTCCGCCAGATGTGCCTCCTCCGACGTGAGCCATCTCGACGTTTCCGGATAATCCGGGAGGTAGTAATACACAGCTATGGCGGAGAGACACGACGGGATACCCTCTGGTTGGACATTAGTACTGTAGTGCCCGAGCGATAGAAAAAGACAGCTTACCCAGGATGAAGAGCCAGCGCCACGCTTCGAGGCCTCCGACTCCGTTCATGAACGAAATGCCTTGTACCACAGTCAGCGGCGACGTTCGCGCCATGTCGGGATTCCGCCGACTCACCGTAAGCGATGGCACCCCCGAAGGCGCCCGCCAAAGTCGAGCTCGCCATGATGAGCGCCACGCGCAAACTCCTCTCGTCGGAACGGTACCAAAAGGTGAGGTAGTACACCAGGCCGGGAAACAAGCCAGCCTCAAAGACGCCCAGCAGGAACCGCGTAGCCACAAGCCCTGGATAGTTCCTGACACCGCCGGTCCCGGTGGTGACGGCCCCCCAGCTCATCATCAAGAACGCGATCCATTTCTGCACCCATCAGTTCCTGGTCTCTTGCTCGTGGGGCTAATCGTCCACGGGGTGGCATACACTCGGCGTCACAGCCTTGAGAAAGTAGTTCGATGGGACCTCGAACAGCGCGTAGGCGATCAGAAACAGCATCAGCGAGATGATGTACGTGTCGTCGGTGATGTGCAACTCCGTCTCCAGATCATTGCCGTCGTCCAGATTCATGATGCGCGCGTTCCCGATATTCGACCGGTCGAGGTAGCAGAGGAGGTAGATGAACGCCGACAACGGCACGATCCGCAGATCCTGTCTCCACAGCAGGCGTCTGTTTTCCGGTGTCGCTGAATCGAAGAGGTCGTCGCCGAAAGCGCTCACGGTGAACTTCGACAGCTGTACGCCCGAACAAGCTTTCGATCAGCCCCGCCGTCCTCGCACCGCCAACATCTCGTCGGATACAAGGTTGGGGTTTTTTTTCTTTCCGCTCGGTCTCACTCACATCTACGCCATGTATGCGTCCCTCCTCCAAGCTCATGGGGGTAATTGCACCGCTGCCGGCCGAGTCGGGCCGCACGACGGGTTCCTCGAGCGAGATCTTGCTATCGCGACGCTCGTCGCGGTCTGCCGATTCCGACATTGTTCGGCGTGCCTACGAGCCGCTCTCGGGCTGTTGCGGGGAATCGAGGCGCGGCGGCGGTGGTGGCGGTGGCGGCGGAGACGGACGAGAGAGACAGCGATTACTCGGCATGCAATTCTGTATCCCAGCGTACGGGAGCGGGGGCGGGAGTGGGAGCGGGTGTCCGTGTGGGTGTGATATCTAGACCGAACACTGGCGAGCGAAGCTTGTGGAGAAGGAGGGTATCTATCCGATAGATAAGGTTCTCCACCGGCCTATCGAGTGCTTTTTTTTTCCCCTGCGAGAGTCAAGGTTGTTCTTGCCCGGCTTTAATGCGGAGGAAGCTGGGGATCCTCGGAGACGGGGGAGAGAGGGGTGGTTGGGTTTCTCGCGCTTGATGTGCAGTGCAGTGCGGCGAGGGCGCAAGGCAGCGAACACTGGGACTAGGCTGCAGACTCTGTTCTGTTTGCAGGGTCCACATGGCCAGAAGTGCATAATGCAACCTTGATATCTATCTATGTAGTCGAATGCCTAACTCTGTGGCGACGAGAGGGGATGCAGAAGGTGTGATGGATGGCCGATTGGTAGCAGTGGAAGATAGTGCGGAGAGATGCACTCGGGAGGGAAAAACTCTCCTCAACTACGTAACATGATACTGTATTTTGTAGTAGATACTGTACTGGAGATACTCCACTTAGTTATAGTCTCGTCTCGTCTAGACAGTTGTTGGTTTTTTGTTGGGAGGGTGATACATATCAACAGCCACAAACACCAAACGCATTGGGATTTCAAGGTCGAATAGACTGCGCACCTGGACAGTGGACAGTGGACAGTGGACAGTGGACAGTGGACAGTGGACAGGTGGAGGAAGGAGGGGCACAGTCGTGCTTTCTTTTCCTCGCATTCCTTCTCGGGAACTCTGTATCCACAGCGGTGCTTGGAGGCTTGGGGTTGGCCACTCTGGTGTGCCGGGGCGGGGACTGGCATAGATAGGAGCGCACATTAAAGGTTGCAGCTGGAAGGAAGGTGGGCGGAGTGATCATAGGAATTGAGTTTACATATTGTACCGCAGAAAGGAGGAGGTGGCGGCAACTGGACGGCGAACGGCGGAGGAGGCGGAAAAGAAGAACGGACGCATGGAACGGACATCCAGCAAGTCCCAGACTTTAAACCCGAACCTGTCCACCTTCCATTTGGTTTTGCAGCCGCTGGAACATTGCCAGGTGCTCGGAGGTGACGAAGCGCTCCGGGCGTGGGCTGAAGCGCGAACATCGCAGACGCAGTATGGTCCGTAGTCTACCCAAGTCGGCAACCAGGCCCGACACACCTCCGCCAACTGCAGCTCGCCTCATGATCTAGATGGGTTGCATGAGGAAATCAACTTCACACACACACACCACACCATACCACACCACACCACCATCACCACACCACCATCGCCACCCACCCACCCACCATTTACCTCTCCAATCTCTACCGGTTTGCCGGATCCACCGCTCAGCTCAGCACCTACCACGATGGATACCCCCGCGGCCACAAGCGGCTTCGTGCCGACGTCGGAACAAGCCGAGTTTCGCTTGACCAGCTATCGCAGCCCGACGGTCGAAGACGAGTCCGAGCCCGTGTGGCCGCCACGCACGTCGGGCCGCCCCCGCCGCCCTGCAAACACGACCGACACCGACGACGACCTGCTCCGCAAGTGCCGGATCTGCTTCGAGACGTCGGCGCCGCCGTACGAGCCGTCGCCAGAGCTGGGGCGCATGTTCTCGCCGTGCGTGTGTCGCGGCAGCTCGCGGTACGTGCACACGGCGTGTCTGCAGTCGTGGCGGGCGACGTCGCGCGAGGCGCTGTACACGTGCCAGACGTGCAGGTACCCGTACCGTCTGTCGCGGCTCAAGTACGCGTCGTGGATCACGAGCACGCCGACCACGTTCGCGGCCACGACCGCCATCCTGCTGCTGATCGTGTGGGGGCTCGGTTTCGTCTCGGGGCCTATACTCGTGACCTACCTCGTCGACATGCCGGAGAACCTCGAGCTGCCCGTTCCCCGCGGCGGATGGGCCGAACACTTCCTGCGCGGGCTCGCGAGTCTCGGCCTGCTTGGCTTCGCAAAGGTCATGTACATCGTCGGCCCCAGCACCTGGCTGAATCTGCGCGCGTCGGGCACTGTGGGCGGAAGGGGCAGGATCGGCAGGCTCACGTGGGTCGTGATCGCGCTCGGCGTCGCAAACTTCTTTGTGTGGCTGTGGAAGCGGGTGGAGGATTTCGTCAGGGATCGCATGGAGCTGGTGGCGGACGACGTGCTGGATGTCGGCGAGGGCGGGGACGGTGGGGAGAGGAACGCCAAGGTTGCGTGGAGCACCTGGGCCGCCGCTACGGCAGCGCGGGCTTGGGCGAAGACGAGGGAGCTGGCCGAACGCGTTATGAGTTGGAATCCGGATGCGTAACTGGGACCGCGCGAGTTGTACATAGAAGTTTGCGCAGGAGCATCCGTGGCATCGTGTTCCCATTGTGCACCAACGAGCGTCTGGTTTCTTTCGTTTTCAGCATGGCGGGCGAGCAAGCACCACATGAGGTATTGTAGTTACTGGTTGGCACTTCACCCTTGGACAAAATCCCAATCTACCCCCCACTGCCCACAGCGAAACACTCGTCCCATCGCTTCCTTTGCCACCGGAAAGAGATCGGCTTGGCCCTGCACATCGGCGTTGTGCCGTGCGATCCACACAAAACGCCACACCACCGAGGAGCCGCGGAAGAGCCCGACTGTTACGGGTCTGAACTACAATCATCCAGCGGCGGGCCGATAGGTGGATATCCATTCGCCGTCTTGAGGATATGTATTCGCCGTCTTGAGGACATGAAGTATTCGCCGTCTTGACCGATTTGTGCTCGTTGTCCAAACCTCCGCCGATCTCATTTGCTCGCTTGAATATATATATATATACATGCTATGGCTGCGCACGCCTGAGGCCCCATCCAGCATCGCCGATTGACTAATGCACGTTTATAGTTACTGCTGTGGTGGGCAAGCTATCTAGTGCCAACCAATCCATCAACTGCACTTGAAAAACTCCTACATAGTACACCTACCAAACAACACGATTCCCACTAGAGGGCAGCTACGAGTACGCACCCAAGCCATACTCAACTGGGAATCAAATACAGTACACCGCCATGCTGTAACTCCATGCAACCTCGCCAAACTATAACCTCCTACAACCATTCACAAGATCCCCGATGCTTCCTTCCCGGGAAGCCAATGCATTCTGCAGGACATCGTTAGGGCCGGCCCCCGATCCATTGCTCACATGTTAACTTACGCAGAAGGGCACATCTAACGCATACTCGAAGACCTCCTGGTACGCGGAGCGTGCCACTGCCGTTGGGAGCTCGAGATCACCTTTGCTGGCCCGCCTCCAGAGTTCCCAGCACAATAGCCTTGGTCTTTGCAATGCTTGGTGAGTATCTGTCGTGGCATGAATGTGCTTGCCTCACACTGGGGGGAATACGTTAGCCACTAATCGTCACCTAAAAAGGAAGTAGTTACAAACCATTACTCCGAGGAGGTCCTTATGACGCTCCAATTCTCTCGCGTGATGCGCCAATTCTTCCGTCTGGCACTCCAATTCTTCTGTCTGACGCTGCAGTCTTTTCGTCTGAGACTCCATTTCCTTTTCCGTGCGCTCTGGAAACAATCCCATCTCATCCACGAGGGCCTCCATCTCATCGGGTGGTTCCTTCGAGCTCGATGTCAGCTCCCCCACACTCCGCCGCAACCAGAGAGATAGGGTAGATGGTCGGGCTCACACCGATGGACTCCACCTGTATCTCATCGATGTCTCGAACGGTCCTTGCCGTGGACGGGACGGCCCTGATCCGTAGAGCTCCATGGGCGTCCAAGGAACTCACTATGCAGAAGAGAATGCTGTCGGGACAGAAAGCCAGCGGTGAGCGGCCCGTCCCTGAGACAGATGTCGGCCCTCTTGCGCACCGCCACCAGAGGGATTGTGACACTCATTGTGGATCGGGCTGGTTCGCAGTCTCGAGCTACGAGATAAGCCAGCGGTGGGCGGAGGGTGGAGTCTGGCGGCAATCAGTGCAGCAGTGTCTGATGTGGCTCGAGCTTCGGTAGCAAGTGGATGGCGATAATAGGCTTGCGAAAGGAGCGAAGCACGAGAGTGACAATATACCAGAGTCGCCGTAGGAGAGGGAGGAGTTTACAGATATTGCTACGGGAAGACTTGGGAACCGTCTACTTGGCCGTACTTCTGCTCCTCGTGCTAGTTACATACGAACCTTAGCACTTGGCACCTCCCGTGTCACCGCATTGCCTTGTGTTTCCAGTGACAAATTTGAGGACAGCTGAACAGCAAGGTCTCCTAGCTGCGGACTTACACTAAGTAGTACTCTACATGACTTGGTATGAGGTGGTGTCGAATGCGGGTTTGGGGTAGGATTGCGCACAAGCTGGAGCAGTAATAGAATTGCGTATAAGCTGTAGCAGTAATAGAGAGCTGTTCCCCAGGACACCGATCCAAGCTGGAGCCGATTCCCGATTCTAGTTCTTGCCAGCTATATCTGTCGAGAGCAGATATAGAGTTGACTCCATGCCCTCTTCAGTGCCAGAATTTACCATGGGTTGTCGAACGAAAGCACAAATGCCGGCCCCTTCCTCGAACCAGACATCCAGCAGGCAGTTCGGGGAGCCAGCTCTACAGCATTGCGCCCTCGCGTTCGCAGCATAGGTAGTTAGACTCAGTTGTTCGAGCAGCCAGAGAGCGTTAGTGTAAAGTGCGGAACCACCGGCAGTGGGGTTGACAGTTCAGAAGAACTATTTCCACCTTGACAGCGAAGACTTCCAAACCCCAAGCAGAGCATCCTCGTTATCTTCCGCGTCCGCCGCGCCATCACCAACTCCCAACAGAGAACTAATGCCAAAGCTCCAGTCACGTGGATACAGCGCAGACCGAAGCCTCCGATACCGAGTGCCGCAGGTACTGACCGTAGTAGCTATGTAGGAAGCTACTCCGCCGGCGGACCCGCAGCTCGCAGAGGATTCGCCATAGCGTACTTCACATAAACAGATCGCAGCCCACAGGGTCTCACTCGTCTCGTAGTTAGTGAAATACTAGTATTAACTCGGCGTGCGGCTCCCGCTGCTGACAGAAAGTGACCAGATCACCCACTTCGCTCGACCTGCAGGTGACGTTATGCATTGGGTCGAATTCCGGGAAAGCCTGAAGAGCCGCAATTCTCCATCAATCTAAAGTGTCACGGGCATTATGCTACGAAATCTCAAGTGTCAGATAGTACTACTAGGGATACTCCCATAGAAAAAAAAAAATCCGAATGAAATAGCTACCACACATACTAATACATACAAGCACAGAAATTATGAAGGAAAGATGATGGCAGAAGAATCTAATACCGAACCCCCCCACACGCTGTCCCAGAACGATCGATCTCCCAGAAGACGATTGAAAACCGAACAGATCAAGTAAACCCTCCCATATCTTCCGCGCGCCAATTCTAATTTGCGTATAGTACAGTCACAAAGTCGTTCGAGTGGAGTGGTCTATAAAAAGGAAAGAGAACGGAGGAAAATGAGAAGCGCTAGATCGAGGATGGTTGAAGAAGAGGTACGTTGGGAGGACTGGTGGCGTTTTCTATTTTTTAGGAAAGACTCGTCGCTCGTGGGTAACAAAACCGCTTATTTGGTGGCCTCCTTGAGGTAGCTGATCAGGTCGTTGCGGTCGTTGGCTTTCTTCAACCCTCCGAAAGCCATCTTGGTACCGGGAATGTACTTTTTGGGGTTCTCGAGGTACTCGAACTGCAGAACTGCGTGTCAGCAAACAAGGTTTGGAAACATCTCCACACGGTGGGAGGGGCGCAACGTACTAAAGTGTTCTCGTTCCACTCAACACCCTTCTGTTTGTTGGCATCGGTGTAGGCGTATCCCTCAACCTGGCCGGACTTGCGTCCGAAGATTCCGTGGAGAGCGGGTCCGGTCTTGCTGGCACCGCCGGCCTCGACGGTGTGACACTGCTCGCAGCGGGTCTTGAAGAGCTTGGAGCCCTTTGCGACGTTACCTGGGGGAGAGGAAGGATATCAGCTGTGCTCCAACGGACGTCTGTCGACTTGTGAACGGCGAGAACGGCGAGCAAGAAAGACCCAAGCATCATGAGGCTCGTTGTACTGTATTGCTGCTTGCCCCCAACACACACAAGTCGCTGCGGTCACCGCAGCAAGAAAGGGGAAAAGAGCGATAGCGCCGGCGGCGGCGGCAGTTGGGAATGAAACGTACCCTCGGAGAAACCCATTGTGAAGTGTATGTGTGTGCGGTGTTCGAGGAAAGAGTGTTCGTGTGGATAGAAGGAGGTCGTGAGAAATTTGCGTGTGTTATAGATGGAAGAGAGCAAAGTCGGGGAGGTTGGGTGGGAAAGAGGACCAAATAAATAAAAATCTCTCGTTCTGCTATCTAGGAGGGTGGGCTGGGTTTGCAGAAAGACAAGACAAGAATTATTTTTTTTTGCGTTCACGGCCTGGCGCGAAAATCAGATTGGTACCTCTCGATCGGCACGGATCGCCACAAAAACCTTGGTTGTCCCGTTCCGCAATCGTAATTCTGCGTCCCGTGATTGGGCGGCGCCCCCTTGCTAGCCGCCAATAGATGAGTAACCAAGGCTGTCAGCCACAAACGCCTTCGCCCTGCTCCGATCTCGACCGAACTCGACGCCCTTATCCGGTTCGTCCGGAGCCGGAATATCTGCACCCTTATGAAGAAGAAAAAATGTTCCGCCCGTCTCATCGCTTTCCTCCCTTGCTTAAAGTTCTTCCGTGGACAGCCACAGAACGCGCTTGAAAATTACGGCTTCAGGTCCCAGGGTCCCATAATTACTGCATGTTCCATCTCATCTACATATCTAGATCTAGATATCCGTCGTTGTGACTCATCTAAGTAACTACCACGGGAATCGGTATGTAAGGTTCTGCACCCACCTCCGGGCCGCGGCGCAGCATGTTTGTATCAAGAGGTCATGGTATAGATATATGGGTAGAGATGGTAGATGGCAGATTCGATGATGGTCTTCTGCCAGACGGCAGAGACATCTTATATACATGCTCGTCTCCGACTTCCTCCGTGCCCAGTTTCACTGCCACCTTTGCGTCGGGTGCCCTCGCAGGGTCGCACCCTCTTACGCATTGGTGTTCCGCATAAACACCGCCACTACGCATTGATGGCGTCGTCTCATGTTCTCATCTTGACAGTTTGTCCTGGGGAGTCCGACGAGTGAGGTTAGATGAAACCTCTGATCCGACATGTACGCACCGTATTCAAATCAGAAAAATGACCGGTCTACGGACCGACCGAGCTTTCTAGAGTACATACATGGTGCCATGGTCCGATGTAACCTCGAATAGGCAGACTGCTGTCATGAGCTTAAATAGTGGTCTGGCCTCGCAGATGCGCAACCCGGAACTGCGCTCTGGATGGGGGCTGAAGCTGCTCTTAACGGCCCGCAGTTAGCCGATTCGCGGAAAGATCGGCCCAACGGGATGTCCAAACATGCACTACTTTATATCAACTTTTACATAATACACATGTATCTACTAACTACCCACACACCCAAACTCCTCAAATACCCCAATACAGCCATCCAGCGTCTCCAGACAAGTACCCATGTGTAAACACCTCACGCATCCAGCATATGATCTGCCACATATTACAGCTTCGGCTTCACTTCGCGCCTCCAGCCCTGTGCCTCGGCCAGCAGTTCTGCCATACGCTCTCCGATCGCCAGTACCGTCAGCATCGGACTGTGCACAGAAACATTAGCTTGAATCCCTTGTGCAAGAACGAACTACAGAAAACTCACTTGATGGTGACCATTGATGGGAACACTCCGGCATCCGCAATTCTGACAGCTTTGACGCCCTTCAATTTGAGATCTGGGCCGACCACCGCCAGTCTGTCGTTGCGAATGTCTCCCATCTTTGTTGTTCCCGCAGGGTGGTATACGGTGTGCGCCACCCTGCGCCCGTACTCGCCCAACGTTTCATCGCTCTGTACCTCCGGTCCAGGGGCGATCTCTCGTTTCAGGTACGATCTGAAAGGCTCCATCTCGGCCACCTTCCTGGCCGCCCTGAAGCCGTCCACGAGGGTCTTCGCATCGAAACCCTCCGGATCGGTGAAATACCGAAAGTCGAGTGCCGGCTTGACCGCTGGGTCCGAGGACGTGAGCCACATGCGGCCTACCGACTTTGGCCTGGGAATGTTGGGGGTCATGCAGAATGCATGGAAGGGCGCTTCGTATCCTAGTCGGGAGGTATTGACGCAGAACGGGATCTGGTAGGTGTGCATCATGATGTCGGCAATGCCGTCTCCATCCCGGTCAAGGAAGATACCGGCATCCGAGTTCATGGTGGTTTCTTTCGGCATTGCCTCCTTGAGCTCCCACATGATGATGCTCTCTGGGTGGTCGAGAAGGTTCTCTCCAACACCCGGGAGATCATGTTGCACTTCTATGCCCAGGGATCCGAGCTGGTCCTCGGGCCCGATTCCGGAAAGGAGGAGGAGTCGAGGAGTGTCGATGGCTCCAGCACAGAGGATGATCTCATCATTGGCAGATAATTGCAGCATCCAGCCAGATTTGAGTGTAAGATTGATGCTCTCCGCCCTCTTCTCCGTGTCGTGCGAATGCAGGTTGAGGCGGGAGACCCAAGCTTCCGTGAGGACGATGAGATTAGGCCGCTTCTCTTCACCGCTGATGATGGGGTGGATGTAAGCTACACTCGCAGAGCTTCGCTTCCCATCTTCAGGGTTGTACGAAACCGAGAAGAAACCGACGCCCGCAGAGAACCCGCCTTCCCGTCGGATTGTCTCGTTGAAGTCTTCGATGATCGGTACGTCGAGGGCCTTTGAGCACGACCGCACCCAGTCCTTGACGAGCTTGTTCCGGTGCATGGTATGCACGGGCTGGATCGTGCATCGGAGCTGGTCAATGCAGCGCTGAACAGTGGCAAAGTCCCAGCCCGTTGCGCCCATCCGTTCCCATTGCTCCAGGTCTTGCTCGAATGGGCGGTACGATATCAGAGTGTTGTGGGAGCTGCAGCCGCCCAAGATCTTCGCCCGCGAATGGCGGATGTGCGAGTTTCCTGTGTGGCAGGCGTTCAGTGATTCGGAAGCCCGACGTGCCATGATACCGGAGAGCACACTCACCCATCTCTTGTTCGGTGGTAGGGTAGTCATAATCATAATCGGGATCCCCCAGAAGTGCCAGCCAGTCCTTCAATTGCAGCACCTTCTGGTCGTTATAATCGGACGGACCAGCCTCGACGAGCAGAACGGTTTTGTGTGGGAGATACGAGGAGAGCCTGGAGGCAATAACACAGCCAGCTGTGCCGCCTCTATCTGCAGCAACGACAGCAACATACCGGTCAGTAACAGCAGGCAACGAAGCGGAGAGAAGCCGTTACCCAACAATAATGAAGTCAGGGCGGTAATCTCGGGGAAGGACATTCGTAGTCATATTTATGATTAGCCGAAGAAAAACGAGGGAGCTCGACCTCAAAGCTACACTAATATAGCTACAGGTAGAGATAACTGGAGTTAGGTATTGTTGATAGAAGAGTGGAAGACTGAAGGAATGAGGGAATGAAGAAATGAAAGAATGGAAGAATGAAGGAATGAAGGCTGGACGGTGTTAACTGGAAAGATAGGTGGTAGACAGGAAAGCTGCTTCGATGTGGGATATCGTAAGAATGTTGGGGGAGTATGTAGAGTCCATGTCCTGGGACCGAATAACTATTACGAGTTCACCCAGGTGGCCGTTGATTGCATGGACAGGGCTCATGCGGCTAACAAGGTCGTAGCAAAGCGCGGGGCCATGCCTCTAGGGCACAAAGTTCTCACTTATCTATGTAGTCGGATTGATACCACGGTCACCCCACATGTCGAGGGATCATAGTGGCCAGTCAGGGGAAGTTTTCAGTGGAATCACATTACGATCATGTAGTGGTTGCCTCGCAATTACATTCCACAGACAGTAAACCCCCCTCTCAGGACGTTGCTGTAGAGTTAAACGTTATAGGATCGTAGTGGGTCGGGTTGTGGGCAAGCAGTTGAACAACTTTACGAGCTGAGACGATGGTTGAGACCGCTGAAGATCTATCTACCGGCGGCGCTCGTCCTTATTACTCCACTCATATCATTCGATCATGCTACTTATGAATATTCTCCAATCCGCACCAAACATTGTTGCCTCACTACCCCACTTGCTACCCCGTACACTCTGCCCACATCACCACGTTCTCTTTCCGGCACCTTGGCAAATACCACCAGCAGTTAGTTTGAATTTGTATAGCCGTAGAAACATAGAACACCAGTGAGACTACAACTCTAGTCTGGACACTCCATCACCACTACACTCTGCCACCAACCCACGCCCGCCGGTCCTACTGTGGTCTGCTGCAGTGTTCTCCATAGTCCAGTCTGTCCGTCCTGGCCCCCAAACGGGACTAGATAGGATCCACGGAGTCCGTCAAACACCTGGGGTACTGGACTGCGACTGACAAACGGGACGGACTGCCGTCAACGACAGTCGACCTTCAAGGCTTCACCGAAATGGTGATATTTCCGGGACCCCCAGCAAGGTCTTCGCTGTCTCAATGACCAGAGCACCTGTTCAGGCGGGCGTTCGATTGGGGGCTGCGTGTATATGTACGCGACGCCGGGTTAAGAAATCGAGTCAATTGGGGGTGTATTGGTGGCGGCCGAGAGGGCGCGGTGGAAGATGTTCTGTGAATGTAAGTCTCGCATTGGAGCGGGAATTATCTCGTGAACTATGACTAAACCAAATCCTCCTCGCACAACGCATTGAGCATGGCTTCAATCACCTTTGATTTCCTCCCTCGTAACCTCAATCAAACCATCTCTCTGCCAACTCTTGAGACATCCCAGAGCCTCGATGGCATCGTCCCATCCGACATCTCCAATCAGTCAAGGTGATCTTCGAAGCGCTTCGCATTCATTGCCGGAATCGTGACAAGATCTCTTACATTCTAACTAAGTACTTTCATGTGATGTATTCTATAACTAGTCCGTCACGTGGGGCGGTGATCTAGCGTCCATCTACGCCATCCAATACCCAGCACGGAGGACTGGCCCCGTCCACCTCAACCCTCTGCATTCCGTCTGGAGCTCAACAGGACTGCTTATATCCCGTCCGGACCGTCTGGACTGCGCACGGGACCAGACTATGGACAACACTGGTCTGTCGCCAATGTACACCTACTAGACTCTCCCACGGCGGTCCCACTCTAGTCAAGTGAGACCGTATACAAATATCCCACCACAGCGTGGCTACGCCTACCCACCACGATTCCACCCTGATCTCACGACAAGCAGCTAACGCCAAAACACTACAATGGCAATTTAATCCCACATCAAACGAGTGAGTTACGATGCACCACTGCGCTAGTCTCAATCTCAAGGGATTGTGCCCGTGCCGAGAGATTGGTATATTAAAGACGAATTCGCCCACTCATGTGCATGCATTTGCATGTGTACGCACGCATGTGTACGCACATGCCATTGCGCCATTCATTAAACATCATGATGGTGGTGATGGTGATGGTGTTGAAGGATAAGTCCGAACACCACAGCATGATGGGTTGTGAGGGGTTGCGGCCACCGTCACACTACAGTGACACTGCCGTGTGATAAATTATGTGTGGCTTACGAGGGGTTTATGTCCACCGTTATATCACAGACGCCACAGTGTGAATGGTTGGTGCGTCGTTTGTGAGGGTCTTCTGGATAATCAGATCTCGAACACATCGCACACATCGCACTGTAAACTCGCCGAAAATATCCCCATAGATAGACTCACTACCCGACGCCACGACCCCCGCACTGTAGGGATATGTAGGGGCTTGTCTGTAGAGTATGTAGATATGTATGCAAGAGATGGGATCCAAGTGCCAATATAGGATTAGTTAGATCAGCCTTCGCATGGGTGGATGGGATGACAAGGGGGGTTCGGGGTGCCATGACGTGCAGTGCTCACCCGTGTGTATGTATATGCGAAGGATTTCCGTTGTTAGACGTTGACTATGTGGTTGCCCGAGTCTACAATATATCTCCTCTCCTCTGCCAGGAGCTCTCCCCTATCGCTTCTGCTCCCTCCGAATTGCGAATTCTTGTCCCGTCCACGATGTCAGAGCTCAGCTTCACAGCCCAGAAATATTACATCGATGGTCGGCCTCACCGGTCCGGTAACAAAACATTCACGACGTACAATCCCTCGACCGGCGCCGCCGTAGCGCAGTTTTACGCCGCCACGACGGAAGACATCGATCTCGCCATTCGCACCCCTCTCTCAGCCTTCCAGTCATGGTCCCAGACACCGCGAATCGAGCGCTCCCGGATTCTCCTCAGAGCCGTCGCTCTCCTCCGCAGTCGCAACGACTTCATCGCGAGAGTCGAGACGCTGGACACCGGAAAGGCGTTCTGCGAGACTTCGACGGCCGATGCTGCCACCGGCGCGGATGTGCTGGAGCATAACTATGGCCGGCCTGTGAATGACGACGGGAGAGGGGAAGACCATTCAGCTGCGTGCGTCGGTGTGGGTGCACTCACGGGAGAAGCCCTTGGGCGTGTGCGTAGACGCAGGAGCGTGGAATTACCCCACCCAAATGTATGTTGCTCTCTCTCCTCAGTGATTGCCTGAGAAAGGACTGACAGACAAAAAGCGCCACCCGGAAATGTGCTCCCGCACTCGCGGCCAGGAATACCTTCATCTTCAAGCCTTCGGAGGTTACGCCGCTCAGCGTCTGCATCCTCGCCGAGATCCTAACGGAGGCTAGATTACCATCGGGAGTCCTAACCTCGTGTATGGCACTGGCAGCGTCGGCGCAGCTCTCCGCGCCGACTCCCCGAGTCACCAAGGTCTCATTCACTGGTATCGCCGTGTACGCTTCCGCGGCGAAGAAACTCAAGCCGGTGGCGCTGGAACTGGGCGGAAAATCGCCGCTCATCGTCCTCCCCGATGCGGACCTCAAAGCCGCGATAGACGCCTGCATCACAGCTAACTTCCATTCCTCGGGCCGGGTGTGCACCAATGGTACCCGTGTCTTTATCCATGCCAACGTCTTCGACCACTTCTCAAAGCTCCTGGTGCAGAAGGTGGGGGGAGCGCGTGCCTGGTGATCCCATGGATAAAGACGTCAACTTTGGTCCCGTCGTGTCAATGCAACGCCACGAAAAAGTGCTAAGCTATACCGTCATGGCATCTACTCCTCGGAGGCACCGAGAAGCCGCCGTCCCTGCCAGCACCACTCTCGGGTGGTTACTACATCCTCCCAGCCATATTCACCGACTGCGAGGACTCGATGCAGATCGTGCGCGAGGAAATATTCGGGCCGGTGGCATTTCTGCTCAAGTTCTCGAGCGTGGCGCGCGCGGTGAGATGCAGTGCACATATAAAATTCACCTCCGCAACCCGCGGTCCAGCGCCCCATTCTTGCAAAGCCAGAGCGACGACTAAGACGCCGATATATTTTATTTTTTTCGAGACGAGGGATCGCGAACGCTCCTCAAGTTGGGTAACCCCAGACAGAAGAGGATGAACAAGCGCGACAACCGAGAGATACCGGTAATCAGTGCACATGATCTCATGCAATAGTTAGTGGATAGTTATCTACATATCGGATGATATCATCCATCCACTCTAATAGTCTAATTTCGAGTAAAGGTAGACATGATGCAGGTATGTATGTAGGGTATAAGCCCAGAAGCTAAGATACCGATAGATATCCGCACCCTGTTCACTAGTTACATATCTAGTACTGTGGGGGACAGAAATACCTCGAACGACAAGGCCCCCCAGTGCTTACCTCATTCGGCACTTTTGGGGGTTTGTCCTATCTAGATATCTAGAGTATATACATAGATCATGGCGACGTACACTCGTTTCCATTGTCCTTGCGGCTCGTTGCGGCTCCCCACCCTGGTTTCTCAACTAGTGGAGCGGGGTGGATACGAGCGTCTGACCGCTGATCGATCAACACGAAGCTTGTCTCCCCCTCTTCCCCGGAGCAAGTGGCTTCAGCGCTATGCTGAGTTCGTATCAACACTCCGCAGCAGCAGCGGCCCCATGTCTTCACAAAAAAAGAAAAGAATGTCGAACGGTATGTACTCCACTCTACATACATAGGAACGTTTTCCGTTCCTTGCGATTCCGCGTGTCCGATTGGTTGCCTATCTCTGTTGCGCGTTGGGTTTCCGGGCACCACCAGGCAGGCAGGAGAGGCACGCTGTGTCACCCACAACTTGCTGACCGGTCGAATCGAAAGACACAGCAGGCCGCACTTGTTCGTGTCCGATACAACGCAAGGTGGCGCCCTGCCGCCATGGGTTTCATTCGGTCGTACATATTGTGCAGAGTGCGGTGCAATGTGCTTGAATCCCAGGGTGATGGCTCCGATAGATATAAATACGGAAATCCCATTGCTTGTGGCCACTGGCCCACTGGCCATCCGACTTGTCCGCCCTCCCGCTCCTCCCGCTCCCTCGTGGAAAACAAAGGCCGATAGAGCGAAAAACACGACCAAAAAAAAAAAAAACTTCATCCCCCGGATCCACACGCCATCTTGTGTCCATCGAGGATGTCCGGTCTACCAGAAGAAGAGGCGGCCACGGTGGACGATGGACAGCTTATCCGTCGAGGCACCGGCATCAAGATCGGGCCCGTCACTCTCCCGCCGTGGCGCTCCCCCATCGCTCAAGGTTCGCCGGTCCCTTGACGTGAAGCGGAGCAGTGGCTTATGTTGGTGGCAGTCATATTGACGGGCTTCGTGTGCTTCCTTTGTCCCGGTATGTCCACGGCTTTCTCTTCCGCGCACTGGACGCCGCGCACTGACAGTGTCGAACAGGAATGTTCAACGCGCTGAACGGGTAAGTGTCTGCATCCCTCTGCTGCTCGTTCGGAGTATCTGACCTCGCGCCAGCATTGGCGGCGGCGGCCAGCTCGACTCGACCATCAGCGCCAACGCAAACACGGCGCTGTACACGACCTTTGCGGTGTTCGGCTTCACGGCGGGCACGTTCCTGAACTACGTCGGCGCCAAGGCGACGCTGGCGATCGGCGGCTTCGGGTACTGCGTGTACTCGGCGTCGTATCTGTGCTACAATCACACCAAGAACGACGGCTTCGTCATCTTTGCCGGCACGCTGCTGGGCGTCTGTGCCGCGTTCCTGTGGACCGCACAGGGAACCGTCATGATGTCGTATCCGACCGAGAACGAGAAGGGAAGGTACATCGGTCTGTTCTGGGGCATCTTCAACCTCGGCGCTGTCATCGGGTCCATCAGTGGGTGCACCCCTCGCACGTACGCTAAGGGAGGGCTGGCTGACTGACGGCGAAAAAGTCCCCATCGCGAACAACTGGAACACGACGGAAAACAAAGCGGTCAACGATGGCACTTATATAGGCTTCCTAGTGCTCATGGTCTGCGGCGCCATCCTCTCGTGGTTTCTAGTTCCTCCGCAGAAAATCATCCGCAAGGACGGCACCCGAGTACAACGGGTCCAACACCCGTCGATCAAGTCCGAGCTGAAGGGGCTGTGGGAGACACTGTATTCCGATCCGTACATCGTACTCCTCTTTCCCTTCTTCTGGGCTAGTAACTGGTTCCACCCCCCTCGGCGCCCTCAAGAAACGCAGCGTAAACTGACCGGGGAAAAAAAAGGTTCTACACCTACCAGCAAAACGCATACAATCTGTATATGTTCAACACGCGCTCCCGCGCATTCTCCGGACTCTGGTACTGGCTCGCACAGATCGTCGGATCCCTCCTCTTCGGCTGGTTCCTTGACAACCCGTTTATGACGCGCCGCCGCCGCGCGATCGCTGGCTGGGCGCTCCTCTTCGTGCTGGTCCTCTCCATCTGGGGCGGCGGGCTCAAGGCCGAGCTCGGGATCTCGCGCCCGCCGGACCAGGCACAAGCGGCGTCGTGGTTCCGTGGTATGGACATTCACGACACGGATTTCACGTGGTACTGTCTGCTCTATGCGTTCTACGGAGTCCTGGACGCGGCCTGGCAGACGTACGCGTACTGGATCATGGGCGCACTGTCGAACGATCCCAGGAAACTGGCGTACTTTGCGGGCTTCTACAAGGTGCCCCCCCCCCCCCCCCTCTTTATCAATCCTCCCGCAGAAGCTCACGTGCGAAAAGGGAATCCAATCGGCGGGCGCAGCAGTGGTTTGGGGCATCGACGGCTCTCACGCGCCGTTCAGGGTCCTCTTTGGCACTTCGTGGGGATTGTGCGTCGCCGGCTTGCTCTTCGCCATCCCCGTCATCTGGATGCGCATCCACGACACCGAGGTCACCGAGGCGGACTTTGCCGACTCCGACAAGCACGATCATCCGCCGGAGGGCGAGGAGAAGTCGCAGCTGCCAACGACGGTGGAGGAAAGCCAAGCGTGATGTGGTGGCCGAGAGCGATGCGGCCACGGGGCATTTTTTTCCCCCGGGATACGAACGCGAATATGTAATGCTCTTAGTGATATAGTTATGTTTTTGCTTGCGTCTTGGCCCGAATTTGAGATTTCGCGGACTCGCAGGCGAGTGACGACACATGATGATCGGCGCACCGCAATCTCGCAAGTCATCGCCGTCGCAGCTGCCCTCTTGTCTCCTCCAAGCACGGTGGTGCGTGTACTCTGCACTCTCCGCCCGGCCTCGCCCAGGCCGCAAGAGCTCCGCCCATTCTCTAGCTTCCAGGTGGTTATATGCTCCAGGACGAAACCGCGAATGAACACTTGCAGCAGCACCTGGCACCCCGCAGTGTCGCATCGCGAAGGGGGGCTTACCAGTCGGGAAAGGCCGGGCCGAGACCGACGACAGGCCACAGCAGCAGCGTCGCGGAGGAATGCGAGCCCTCCACCCACTATACCTACCTACCTAGTTAGGACTCCCCCTTTTGCGATGCGCACCAGATCTCCCCCCATATGTGTGTACATACCAGCGGGGGGGGGGCGCGGAAGATCCGGTCGCCAGCGCTTGGAGTGATATGTAATGTGTAAACGCGCGCTTCCTCTGGCGTTGGAGGATCTGGAGGATCTGGAGCCCGCGGTCCGCATATACCTATCTTCCCTAGCCGACCGACCCCCCTTCAAGGCCGTATCCTTTTGCGTCCCGGATCCGCGCAATGCACGGTACGCACCAGCCGGGGATGGCTGCCTCCCTCGCCGCCTCCACAGACGGCGGCGACGACGGATTGCCCGCCCCCGTGTGCTGAAACTGCATTTTGCGTGTTTACATACCTGTGCGACTGCGAGTGATGTCGCTGTGCCGAACTGCTTCCGTCTTGCCAACCGGATGGTGCCCACGACACAACCCGCGATGCAGCTTCTTGGACACGACATCGTCCTGCATCCGACATATCCGCGTAGATATAGATAGATAGATATATGTAGATTGATTGAAACAGGCGGGAAATTCCGAGACAAGCCTGAGGTTCGGTCCGCCACGGCACTTGCCGCCGGCGCTTGATTGGTTTGGGTGCATTTATGTGTGACACTAACTAAGCTCTCTACTCTATGTAGTTATGATACAGCACAGATAGATAATCGAGTTAAACAGCCGCCCATGGTATAAATCATACCGAGCCCAAACGTAAAACCAAAACCAAAACCACAAAAAGTCCAAACGCCTTTCCGTCCCCGCACGGTGGCCCCTTCTGAACTCACAAACTCCCGACGGGACTGCTCTCCTTCGTCGCCCCGAACGTGCTGTCGTGATACTCGACCTGCTGCTGGGCGACGACCGGCAACCTCGGCGGCGCAACGTCCTGCCACAGCACGTAGCGCTGGAAGAAGTACGGTATCTGCTTCGCGCCGTAGCGGGCGTGGACGCGCGTGGGGACGCTGAAGACCTGGTCCAGCTCTTCGAGGGTTTTGCCTGCGGCGGGGGTTAACAAGCACGAAAGCGGAGCAGACGAGGTGGGTGAGGATGGATACCTTTGGTTTCGGGCAGGAGAAAGAGGACGCCGAAGAAGCCGACGACGTTCCAGCCAGCGTACCAGGCGAAGGCGCCCTGGGTCGTGAACGCCTTCTCGAGAGCGAACCAGGTGACGGCGAGGACGAAGTTGAAGCCCCAGGTGGTGGCGGTGGCGAGGGACATGCCGATGTCACGGATGTAGAGCGGGTAGGCCTCCGCCGAATAGGTGAACGGCACGGGGCCCTCGCCGGGCGAGTAAACCATCGCGAAGAGGTAGATCCCGAGCGCAACGCAGGCGATCCGCGCCGTCGTCTCCGCCGGGATCCAGAAACAGAAGCCCGTGAACAGCAGCGCCAGCGACATCAGCGGGAACGTTGTCAGCAGCAGGTTGCGCCGCCCGAACCGGTCGATCGTGAACACCGCTGGCAGCGCGAAGAGCCAGTTGATGATCCCGAAGCCCAGCGACGCGAGCAGTGCTTGCGCATGGCTGAAGCCCGCGCCCGAGAAGATGCTCGAGGAGTAGTATGCGATCACGTTGACTTTCGCGGGGCGTCAGCACGGGAGGGCGCAGCCAAGAGGATGGAGGAAACCACTCACTGCCGCAGAATTGCTGCATAAACATCACCAACTGCGACGCCTGCATGGCGCGACGGTTGCGGCCGACGGTGAACATCTCCTTGAGCTTCGCAAGACCACTCGCCATCTCCCCTTCCGCATCGAGCAGGACTTGCATGTAGAAGAGGTCGCGGGCCGCTTGAACTTTGGACCACCGCAGGCGAGCGAGCGAGCCGAAGGCGCTCCTGGGCTTTCCCTTCATCAACTCGTACCGTGGCGATTCGGGCTGGACACGACGGCTGTCAGTATACACACTCCTCTCGACACCGGAAGAAAAAAAAGGTGGAGGAGGACTCACGCAGAAGTAGACCTGGGCGCAGACGAAGATGGCGGGTATCGCGGCGGACGCGAGCATCATCCGCCAGTTGAGATCGGGCACGGCTTCGGTCTTGACGTTCATGAAGGCGACGTCACAGACGTATCCCAGCATGATTCCGAATGCCGTCCACATCTGCCACATCATGACCAGCGCTCCGCGGATCTGGTTCGCGCTGCTGTGTCAGCCCGTCGGTCCGCCACGAAGAGGCGGGCAATCTTCCATACCGCTGGCGGGGAACATTCCGCGGCGTAGATGGGAACGGTGCTGGATTTGGGGCCGATGCCGAAGCCGAGGAAGAAGCGGGCGATGAACAGATGCCACCACGTGTTGGTGAAGGCCTGCCAGAAGCAGGCCGCGAATGAGATGAAGCAGGTGATGAAGATGGTGTTGCGACGGCCGAACGCCTTGTTGAGGGGATGAGTGAGCCTGGAGACTGCGTCAGCGCATCTGTGCGTCGGAGAGAGAGGGAGATGGGAGATCGAGTGTCTGCGTACCAGCAGCCGATCGTGAAGCAGCAGAGATAGGGCGCCGAGTTGACGAGGCCCTTGATCCACTCGCGGTCCTGGATCCCGAACTGGTCGAAGAAATACAAGTTCGCTGATCGGGGTGCCATGTCAGCCGTCCAGCCTACAGGGGGGCGGTGGGGGGGACGAAGAAACACACCTCCATTGATGACCGACTCGTCCATGCCCTGGACGGAGGCGGCGACCGAGCACATGATGACCATGTGGTAGAGGGCCATGGGATGGCTCCAGCGGTGGGTGACCTCGCGGCGGAGGATCTCCCTCTCGCCGTCGGTGAGCAGAGGGACGGTCTCGAACGCATCGCGGTCCTGCGCGAGCATGGCGCCCTTGCGGAACTCCATCTCGTACTCTTGCATGCCGTTGTCCCGCGCGTACCGGGCGCCCATCTCCTGCAGCTCCTCGAGCGTCTTGCCCGCCAGCGGATTAGCCAGCCGCGCGTTCAGTTTCGAGATCTGCTCCTCTGTCAGCGCGGCGGACGGATGGCCGCCCGGAGAGGACATCTCGTTGCTCTCTTTGCTTCCGCCTATCATTTGAGTGCGTGCGTGTAAGTGTGGGGCGGTGGACGGTGTGATTGCAATGGATGGCGACTGGCTGGTTTGGGTGCAGTGGGTATCTCTGGTTTCAGTGACAAGGTGGAAGGGACAGAAGACATCTTTTATATTCCATATATTCTCTATTCCCCACCCCCACATCTCCCACGGTCCGCCTTGCCCGGAGAATAAAGCCGCCTCGGACGAACCGGCCGGATTCCCCGGACCCCTATGCGTCATGCAGCTGATGGGCACCCCCTTTCCGCCGTCTTATAGAACAACTTAACCTTCTTGCACATGCACTAACTGCAAAAAGACCGACCAGAGACCAAACCGGAGATTTTCAGGCACAGGCCCCTCTCCTCATCGAGTTCGCGATGTTCACCTGATGGTTCATTCGTGGGATGGGGCGTCTAGAAGCTAACCGCCCTCCCCCGTTCAACTGTAACTTCCGAAGGGCGGGCCACAATCAGCGAACAGAAGACGACACCGAAAAGCATACGGACCGGCCAAATAACAAGAAAATGCCATGGCCGGCCTGGCAAAAGCAGGCTATGTAGTTGGATGCAGCCAGTAACTAGCTGGCATGCGACCGCCGATCAATAAGCGCCTACTATCCACCCGCATCCCCAGTCAACGCCGAATCCCGCCCCCGCAGTCGACGGAAGATAGGCAGACACCCACACACGCGCAGCACGAAGTCGCGGCGGTGCGGTCGGATAATCCGGGGCCAGGGTTTGTCGGCTGCGATGTAGTCATGACGTCGAGCCGCAGCCATCCCGTCCGATGAATGCGCCAAATGGGGCAATTACTGGCGCTCGTCTCGTAAAGCCTCACCGGAGATGTCTGGAAGACAGCAAACCACTGTATAGAATGTACTTGTACGACCAAAGATTAGAAGAGACATTGGTGACGTAGTCGCGGGGGGGTGACTCGCGGTCGATCCGGCCTTCCCACCACTGCAGAGCACTGCTAGTTGGCTGGATGGTCGGAGGGAACCTTCGACGCCGCCGGTTTCGAGTCCTTTCGTCGGGCATTTCGGATCCGTTGCTCAAGGAGGTAAGCTTTTTGCGGAAAGGAATCGTCCGAACACGACGGACTGACTGCAGTATCGATGCCCTTCCATGCTCCATTTGCCGTGCGGATGCGCCATCCGTGTCGCTCCATTGCACTGTTTGGCCAGCCGCCAGTACGTCTACAGTACGTATGTCGTCCGAATGACACGGACTGCAGTTGTGAGCATGTTCCTCCTGCGTCGAGAGGAGCGAATAATGCCGACCGTCACCAGCACGAGCACGGCGACTGTTGGGTGAAGACCTATGGAGCAGATGGACTTCAGCTTTCGCGGAACAAATAGCAGGACTGGCGGAAACTCTCCCCGCTCCTCCAATTCGTTTGTCTCGGTGTCGTCCGCGCCGTCTTCACGACGTATGAAGACGATTCACGGCAGGCGGTATGTAGTTATGTCGGACGTCTGCGGTTGAGTCAGCAAGGAACACGAACACGACACCGCTTGAAGGGCAGAAGATGAATCCCGCTGTATGTACGCCATGCCAGCGCGCCTGCATAGCACCCCTCACAGCACCCACAGAAGAAAAAAGCCGCGAACCCATAACAAAACAAACCCGCAAAGGACCAGTCACATGAGCACCTCTGCAGAAAGAAAAGAAAAGAAAAGAAAAAGACACCAACACCTACAACACCTAGTATAAAGGAGGAAATCATTCGTAAGAAAGAAAACAATTAAAAGGACACAGCGCCCACAGATTACCGCGAACACCCATCGCCCAGTACTCCACGATATAGAAACGGCTCCAGTCCTAGGCCTCGGTGTTGTGGCAAACCAACCGTAGGAACCTGCGAGTCCTCCATCGGTATAATATGATATGATGGTCAGGTCCAGGCATACTGTGACCAATAGGCGTCGTCGTACTCGATGGTGGAGACGTCGCCGCTTCCACCGTAACAACAGTCTGCGTCGGCCGGAGAGACCTCGCCGCCGTCGTTCGCGAAGAGGGCGTCGATGTCGGGGTCCTCCCAATAATACGCGAGGCTCTCGTGGCAGGGGATCCCAGCGGTGTCTTCCGTCCGTTCAAAGCCTCCATCCGCGGCAGGAGGGTCGCTGGAACTCTGTCCAGGAGCAGTGCCCCGAACCTGAGCCTCCTCGGCGGCAATGTTCGCGTCCCCACCAAGACTCTCGGGGCTCGTTCTGGCTGCCACCGCCGCGTCCACTCGGATCACCTGCAGTGCGTGCATCTCGACCTCTTGCGAATCTTCGTGGGCAGCGGGGGCGTCGATATCCGGATCGACCCCTTCTGGAGCTTCGCCGAAGAGGAAGGCGAGGTCGGTGTCGCCGCTCTCCTCCCCCTCTTCTTCCTCTGCTGGGTATCCTTCTTCCTCGTCTCCCGTTTGGCCGTCTTCCATCACCGCGTCCACTCGGACCACCTGCGCGGGAGCTGCACTGTCATGCATCTCGACCTCCGGCGAGTCTTCGTGGGCAGCGAGGGTGTCAGCGCGGAGGCCTTCGATACCCGGATCGACCCCTGCTGGAGCTCCGCCGGAGAGATAGCCGACGTTGGCGTCGCCGTTCTCCTCTTCTGCTCCGTACCATTCTTCTTCTTCTCGGCCACCGCCCGCCGCTCTTTCGAGTTCGTGCGCCGTCTCCGCCGCGCCAGGGCCGGCACCACCCACCACAGGCGCGACAACGACACCGTGGGCGTACACGATCCCGCTGATGTTCGGCCGGCCGGCGGCGTCCGCGCGCAGCAGCTCGGCGTCGCTCCACAGCGCCTCGTAGTCGCGATCTGCCAGCCCCGCCACGAAGGTCCTGCAGTCGTGCAGCATCTTCCTGGCGACGTGCGACTTGATCTTCCTCTGCGTCTTCTGGAGCTCGCGCCTCCGGGTGCGCTGCTGTCTGGCCTCCTTGGTGAAGCGGCCGGAGACAGCGGCGAACTCACCCCTGCTGTTGCGCTCGTACGTGCGCTGGCCGCCGCCGCTCTTGGCCGGATAGTCGACGGGCTTCCCCTGGCGGATCATGAGCTCGCGCAGCCCCGCCACCTCGGCCGCGCAGCCGGCGTCCAGCTCGCGCTTCTTCGCGGCGAGCTCCTCGGCGCTCTGCTCCGCGTGCGTCTTCTTCCACGCCCGGAACCGGTTGCAGAACTTGCTGGCGATGCAGTTCTTCTGGTACTGTTGGGGCCGCGGGAGCGTCAGCGGAGAGCACCCCGAGCACAGCACGAGCGAGACGGCGCTGGGGAGCTTACCGTGAACGTGTCGTGGTTCACCCGCTGCCGGCGCTCGACGTTCTCGGGGTCGGCGGAGAGGCGTTCGGCTGGGCGGCGATATCCAATGCGGCCCATTGCGGGAGATCGATAGTTAGTGTGTGGGTGTGGCTTACGGAGGAATAATCGGACGGCTTAGATACCGGATGCTGCGGAGCGGGGAGGCAATGCAAGGGAGTGGGTGCAGAGGAGGAGGAGGAGGAGGAGGAGGAGGAGGAGGAAGAGTTGTCGACTTGTGGGTGGGTGAGCGAAGCCGGGCAGAGAGGAACCAACGGAAGCGCAGCGCTGCAACGACCCATTGACGAGTAAAATCGAGCGAGGTGAAAAAATTGAGCAGCTCCCGCCAGCCCCACTCGCTATTCCACCTCGACCCTCCCCCCCCTTCTCCCTCTCGATTTCCTCTTGCTGCGCGAATGACTAGGAGAACACGTAGCGAGTGATATCCCCTGAAGCTGTGGAACGTACCGCGCTAATTCCCTAGTATTCCGCGCCGCCAGTCACTCCGCCTCGCCTCACCATGCATCCCAATCCGAGGGGGGGGGGGGGTTCCCAGTTAGGAAAGTTCTCGCACGTTCAGCCATCACTCACTCCCCCCCTCCTGTGTACATACACGGCTACGGCTATACGGCTACGGGTCGGCAAACACCCTCCCCAGGTCACGGGAATCACGTGATCTGCGGAGCCAGTGGACCCCGCTCGTCGCCCGCGTATGCAGAGCCGTACTGTAAGTAGAGTACATACATAGAGCACACCACCTATGCAGCAAAATCAGCACATACCTAACTAGGCACATACATACATACGTGTTTCTATGTAGCCGCCAGACCAGCCGTGTCGAAGAGGACAATACATAGTTACATCATACATACATACAAGGTAGATAAGTAGGTAGGTACCTTTACTGTACTGTACGCAACTTGGGCAACTGCCCCTTCTCGCCGTCTCCCCCACACTCCACCCGACGCCCGGAGATAGATAGATATATAATGTCTGCACGCACCCAGGTCGCCACGGCGACACGGGCGCTTACGGCGGAACGGGAGCGGTGGCGTGCCTGTGCCGACCGCGCCGATCCCGTCCGATCGATCCCGGCCTCTCTCACACACACACACACATATGCATAGATACGTACCCCCCCCCCCCCCGGGGAGGGGGGTGAAACGCGTGCGTGCTGTCGTGCCAGACGGGAAGCGGGGAATACTGTACACTTGGCCCAGTCCCGCGCCAGGTGAATCGGGGGCGCCTCCCGACACGCCGGAATGTCCAGCAGCCGGCACAACCGGGGGGGGGGGGGGGGGGGGCGGGCGCCCCCCGCCCCCCCCCCCCCGCCCGCCCCCGGGGGGGGGGGGTGGTGGGGGGGGGGGGGGGGGGGGGGGGGGGGGGGGGGGGGGGGGCACGGCGCCCGCACCGC
>Ga0307508_10000314_pt1 | contig 58478 bp, 68 predicted proteins | sample 9_EM_MG_FD_203089 | JGI IMG/M metagenome (GOLD analysis project Ga0307508, IMG submission 203089) | Populus trichocarpa ectomycorrhiza microbial communities from riparian zone in the Pacific Northwest, United States - 9_EM | ecosystem: Host-associated > Plants > Roots > Unclassified | place... | reverse complement strand
GGCTGCGTCCAGAAGGAAAATGCCCTGACACGGCTGCGTCCAGAAGGAAAATGCCCTGACACGGCTGCGTCCAGAAGGAAAATGCCCTGACACGGCTGCGTCCAGAAGGAAAATGCCCTGACACCGTACGTCCAGAAGGAAAATGCCCTGACACCGTGCGTCCAGAACGAAAATGCCCTGCCACGCTCCGTCCGGTAAGCAGATGCCGTGGCGAGCTGCATCCGGGCGCATGGTGCCGTGGCGAGCTGCGTCCGAATTCACATTGCCTGTGCGTTTTGTGTTGGGAGCGGTATGTGCGCTGCCAGGGTGCGTCCAGAGCGTCCCGAGCGCCTGGTGTGTCAGGACGCTGCCTGTGCGTCCGGACGCACATTTTTTTTCCTGATGCGTAGTAGCCAGAATCCTCCTCCTACAGATGGGCTACTTAGAAAAGATAGATAGATCTATAGTGCTCGGAACGAGGCTAAGGGGAAGAGAAGGTAGTGTTACACTTGAACAAAAACCGATTGCATCAGGAAAAAAAACCAAACCTTTTTTTTTCTATTTTCATCTGAAACCTCGAGAAAAGTGGTTGAAAATGGATGTCTCAGACTCAAAAAAAAGCAATATACCTCTACTTTTTTTCCTGATGCCGAGATCGATGGAAAGAGAAGAGAGGAGACTCGGCAGGGATACAAGGAGACATTCAGAAAGTCTAGGTGGGAAATAAGGAATGGAGTTAGCTTACAGCTAAGACCGGCTATTAGAATTCTAAAACTTCAGAGATGAGGGATTGATAGCAAATGAGCGGAACTGAACAGACTTGGGCTAGATCTCCTCAACATGAGGAGAAGGCCATGTCACCCCTGATGGGTGCTGAGAAGAGAGTCTGGGTCCAGCACCTCTGCTCAGCTGCAGGAAACCTCATCTCGTCTTATCTTCACTCCAGCCAGAACCAATGAAGTTGCCCACAAGGTCAAGACACCTTGGGGGAATCAAAGTCCAAGTCACCACTTCTCACATCGGTTCCTCCCAGATAAAAGCAAGGGATTTTTCAGTTACAAAAGGAAGAAAAAACCCAAAGACAAACACTACCACCGAACCCACCAAAATCTACATACAAGATCTAAGATTATTCCATTGTGAATTATCGAAAGTAGCCTAATTACCTTTTGATTCTCTGAGTACTCTGGTTACGAGACAACCCCAGTCTTACATTAAGCAATGGCTTATGCTCTAGTACAAGATGTTGAACCTTGTACTGGCCAAGTAGTTGCTAGGCTTGCTAATTGATCGACTTGCAGATGGAACCATTACACTCAGTCAACCTGGATATATATCGTCAATACTTGTCCGATTTAATATGCAAGATACGAATCCAGCCCCTACTCCACTGCACCCAAAGAACCAACTCGATATCAACACTTCAGATACTGAGGAAGAACTGGATCAAGCTATTTACCAATCAATCATCAGGAGCCTTATGTATGCTGCTATCAGTACTAGTCCTGATATTGCGTTCGTGGTCGCAACACTAAACTGATTCAAAGTGAAATGCTATCATGTCCACTTGACAGCAGCAAAACAAGTTCTCCGATATCTCAAAGCAACAGCCGATGTCAAGTCTTTCCCAGCACAACTTCGACAGAGGCATTACCACTAGTCAGATATACTGATTCAGACTTTGCTAACGATAGAGCAGATCGGAAGTTACAGGGTGGCCACAACTTCAAGGTATACGGAGCCCCCATTTCCTGGCTCTTGTGCAAGTAAGGACTAGTTGTATTCTCTACCACAGAAGCCAAGTACATTGCTTGCTCTGACGCAACCAGAGAAGCAGAGTGGCTGGTATAACTGTACAAGGACATTACCAGTGAGACTGTAGTTCCAACGATCTACTTTGATTCCAATGGTGTGTTGAAAATGATCTACTTCGGAGTCTCAAGCCCTAAGACCAAGCATATCGACATTCAGTACCAGATCAGTCGCAACCGCGAAGAGTACGGAATAGTCAACTTCACTGACATTTCCACTGATGATAATCTGGCCACCAACATGACCAAGGCTCTTGGTCCCGAAAAACCTCAACACTTTGCTACTGGTATCGGCCTACACTCAAAAATCTAAAGGTTTATTGGTTTATTGTTTTATTGGTCTTATTGGTTATTTTCTATATGGACGATTGGAGTTGGTACTCTTTTGTAGCAGGTTTCTCCCACCGGGTTTACTGTGTAGGTTTTAATGAGGCCAACGGGGAGTATTGGGCATATGTTCTCTCGTGTCTTATATGCGCTTGCTGCTTTGTTTTTACGGAAATACGGAAGGCAGCAAGGGAGGAAGTGTTGTAATATCTCACTCGTTGCTTAGTCATGGCGGCAGGCATGGACCTACCCCTATATTCTCCTTTCTCTCGAGGCTTCAGCCTTACTTAGACAATACACACGTTCATCACTTTCAACAATTATCATTTATATCATTCATGAGGCGGCAATGCAGTTGCGCAAAAATACATCTAACGAGCCACTGGGATAGCCACCAAGACGAAAGAATGAGGGTTGCGATGAGGGCTGCAGTGAGCGATCCGACGAAATAGCCGACATGCGATCTGTCCAGTAATCCGACAAGCGAGCCGATAAGTGTGCCGTTGGGAAAGCCGTCGATAAGCGGAAGGAATTAGGGATCCGACGAGCGAGTTGACGTGCTATCCAGCGAGCGATGTGACGAGCAATCTAACGAGCGAGCCAACAAGCGAGCCGAAGTGCATGTCGCCGGGAAAGCCGCCGATAAGTGGAAGAAATGAGGTATTCGACGAGCGTTGTGGCAAACGATCCAGCAAGCAATCCTTTGAGCCATCCTTTGAGCCATCCGGCGAGTAATCCCGCCCGCGAAATATCGGCAAAGCGGTCGACGAGCGGAAGAAATAAGTGAACCCACGAACGAATCGACGTGTCATCCGACAAGCGATATAGAGCGGAAACCGTCGGGAAAGCCGTCAACGTGCGGAAGTAACGTACGATCGCCCGAGCCATCCGCCGAGAGATCCGCCGAGCCATCCACCGAGTAATAAAGCAATCCTTCGAGTAATCCGACGTGCCATTCGACGAGCACTACGGCGCGCGGACAGTTGGGAAAGCGATCAATGCGCGGAAGTGATAGGTAATCCGCTGAGCGGCGTGACGAGCACTACTGCACGCGAAACGTCAGTAAAGGCATCGACAAGCGGAAGAAATGAGTGAACCTACGAACGAGCCGAAGTGCCATCCGTCGAGCACTACGGCACGCGAATCGTAGGGAAAGCCGTCGACGAGCGGAAGTATTGAGCGGTCCATCGAGCCATCCGCCGAGCCATCCGCCGCGCCATTTGGCGAGCACCACGGCATGCATACCTTCGGGAAAGCCGTCGTCGAGCGTATGTAATGAGTGATCCGGCGAGCGATCTGCCGTGCCATCCGTTGAGCCATCCGGCGAGTAATTCGGCGCACGAAATATCGGGAAAGCCGTAGACGAACGAAAGAAATGAGTGAACCCACGAATGAGCCGACGTGCCATCTGATGCGCCATTCAATGAGCAGTACGGCTTGCCAACCGACCGGAAAGGCGTTGACGAGCGGAAGTAATGAGCAATCTGCCAAGCTATCCGCTGAATTTGACGCACCATTCGACAGGCGGAAGTATTGATCGATCCGACCGGACATCCCATAACTAATACGGTGTGTGAACAATCATGAAAGCCGTCGACATGGGGAAGTAATGAGCGGTCTAATGCCCCATCCGACGTGCACAACGGCGCACGAATCGTCAGGAAAGCCGTCGACGAGCCCAAGGAGAGATGCGGCGAGTGATCCTTCGAGCGGTCCGACGTGTATTACGGCGCTTGAAACGTCAGTGAAGCCATAGGCAAGCGGAAGGACGAGCGAACCCACGAACGAGCCGACGTGCCATTCGACGAGCAATACGGCGCGTAAACCGCTGGGAAAGATGTTGTTGCGGTGCACTTGCGGGCACTCGTTTCCGTGGAGAAAGGTGGAGTGACTGGAGCAGTGTCGGCACCGCTCGCGTCCGTCCTCCACCTGTCCTCCCTTTTTCTTCTTCAGTCGTTTAGTTCTTTTCCTTCTTTCTTTTCATAGTCTTCGTCGTCGATAGTTGGATGGAGAAATACAACAACTCTTTCCCCACTTTCCTCCGGTTCCTTTTTCTCCTTTTTCTCGGCTTCCTTCGGTGACTGCCATATCTTGTTCTGATCCAGTGCGTACTGGAGAGGAGAGCGGCCTCAACCCCTTCCTCCTTTCTTCTTTTCTTCCTGGCCTGGGAACAACCGGCGAAAAACCCCCTCTCTTCCCCCGCAAAACTGTAGTCGAACGGAAATGGTGAGCCAGCCGGCGAGCGATCCGCTGCACGATCGGACACCCCATTTGACGAGCAATACGGCACGCGAACCGTTGGGAAAGCCGTCTTCGAACAAACGTAATGAGTGAGCCGGCCAGCGATCCACCGCGCAGTCGGACGCACCATTCGACGAGCAATACGAACGTGAACCGTCGGGAAAGCCGTCGTCAAGTAGTAGTAATGAGCGAGCCGCTGTGCGATCCGACGTGCACTACGGCGGCTGAAACGCCAAAGCCATAGACAAGCGGAGGAAATGAGAGAACCCACGAACGAGCCGACGTCCTATCCGACGAGCGAGCCGTCAAAAAAGCCGATTACGAGCGGAAGAAAAGAGTGATTTGCCGAGCCATCTGTCGAGCCATCCGGCGAGCAATGCGGCGCGCGAGCCGTCGGAAAGCCGTCGCCTCGCGGAAGCAATGAGCAATCCGGCTTTTTTTTTTGTTTATTCATACTCGAATGCGACCTATGTAGATCATGGCGGCGTACATTTTGCCCAGGTTTCCTGTCCGCAGTCCGCGCAGTGACGGCTCGTTGCAAGCTCCCCTTATGCCCTCCGCCCAGGTCTGTCCCAAGAGAGAGCAGATGGCCCAAGGAAATTAACAAAGGAAAAGACAAAAGAGAAGCGTGACCCACCCCCTACTCCTCGCTTGCCGATGCCATGAATGAGGGGGTGGGAAGGAACAGTGAAAGTCCCTCCCCGTCGCCCATATCGTCCGCAACACCCAGCGCCTCCGCCTCTCCCTTCCGCTCCTCCTGCCGCTCCCGACGCTCCCGGAGCTCCCACTCAGACGCCTCGCTCCCGGCATCGCCCCCTTCTTCTTCGGGATCTCCCGCTTGAGGTTGACGAGGGACCGTGGGAGGGGCATTGAATGAGCAATCCGGCGAGATCTGCCGAGCCGAGCAATACGGCACGCGAACCGTAGGGAAACCGTCGACGAGCGGAAGTAATGAGCGATCCCGTGTGTGATCCACCAAGCCATCTATCGAGCCATCCGTCGAGCAAATGTCATCCCACGAGTAACACAGCGCGCGAACATCCGGGAAAGCCGTCAACGAGCGGAAGAACGAGTGATCCGGCGAGCGATTCGCCGAGCCAGCTGCGGAGCAAAAGAGCACGCGAACCGTCGGGAAAGCCGCTAACGAATAGAAGTATCGAGCGATCCAACAAGAGATCCACCAAGCGATCCCACACGTGAGCCGTCGGGAAAGCCGTCAACGAGCAGAAGTAACGAGCAACGCGACCAGCGATCCGTCGTGTGATCCGATGCGCCATTCGACGAGCATTGCGGCGCGCAAACCGTCGGGAAAGCCGTCAACGAGCGGAAGTAATAAACGATCCACCGAGCCATCCGTCTAGCAATACTCTGAGTGAACTGTTGGGATAGCTGTCGACGAGCGGAAGTACGGAGCGATGCGCTGAGTGATCCGGCGTGCCACCCGACATGCACCTATGGCGCGAGAAAAGTTATTAATGCCATCGAAACCAGAAGTAATAAGTGAGCCCACCAACGAGCCGACGCGCCACCCGACGAGCGATCCGGCGAGCGATCTGACAAGAAGCCATTGAGAAAGCCGTCAACGAGCGTAAGTAATGAATGATCCGGCGAGCGATCCGACCAGCTATCAGACAAGCAGTTCAGCGGGAGTTCGGCTCGTCAGTCGCCAGTCAAGTCAGTGACACGGGGAATGAATGCGATCCTTCGTTTGCTCCGCGTATTGCTCGGTCTCCTGTGAGGTGTGGGGAACTAAATTTCTACCTGCCTCCAAGTTGCTCCCGGCAGGCAAGCCCGCTCTCGAAGGTAATAAGTAGCACCGCTCGCAAGCAAGCTTGTATCCACGACTTGGAGGCCTTTAATTAGCAAGATAGCAGCCAGCCCGGCTCCAAAAAAGGCCGCGGGAGACGATAGGGGCGTAAAGTCGCGTACTGCGGTGCAGCACGCGAGACCACCAATGGGTCGCGCGACAAAGGACACACATCCATCAGAGACGGTAGATAACCTGGCGGAAGGCAATTTTGCCTTCAGTTGCGTGTCACGTGGACACTAAGGTAGTAGAAGGTCGGCATTTTGGCGGCTCAAGAAAACCGTAGTGGGTACCGAGGTGCGAACTGACATGGCGCGCACGATCTGTTGAGCGTGCCGTCGGGAAAGCCATCGCCGAGCGGAGGCAACGAGCAACTCGCCAAGCCACCCGCCAAGCCATCCGCCATGCAATAGTTACGGCACGTGAAACGTAGGAGGGGGACATCGATTTTACGGCGAACACCAACACCAACCCATAACCGTCTGCGAGTCTAGCTATGCGGCTCTCCCTTTGCCCTCTTGGCCTACTCAGTAGCTATCTTACACCCCACCATCACTATCACACACCACCTCCATCAACTACTCGACTCTGGAACGAGTCACGATCTTTTCAGATGCGCAGGCGGCCATCAGACGGATGGCATCGGACGAGCCCGGCCCAGGACAGAAATACGCCATCCAGGCTCGAAGGCACATCGCAGCACTACGGCGGGCGAGGCCAGGCATCACCATAGAGATCCGGTGGTGTCCGGCGCATAAAGGTATCGCGGGCAACGAGAAGGCGGACGAGTGGGCCAAGGAAGCGGCAGGGCAGCCAGGCCCCTACAGGCTGCTCCCGCGATCCCTAGCTAACCTCAAGCGGGGAATCTCGGAGAAGAAGTGGGTGGAGGCTAGGCGTTGGGCAGGAGGCGGCACCTCCAAGTCGAAGTACCGCATGCCAGTGAGCCAAATGCCCGATGGCGCCGTGGCCGGCAGCACCAAGAGACTTGCCTCGAGGTACTACCAGCTGAAGACAGGGCACGCCCGCACCGGACAGTACCCGCACTGGGCGAAGGTTCGCCCCACTGCCCAGTGCTGGTGGTGCCAGTGCCCCGCGCAAACGAGAGACCACCTCTTCAAGGTGTGCCCGGAATGGAAGTTGCAGCAAAAGGTGCTGTGGGCGGAGGTGCAGCAGGAGACGAGAAGGTGGAAGAGCCGGTCGAAGATCCGGGACCTTCTGGCCGATGGGAGATGCGGGTAGGCAGTGTTAGACTTCCTCACCTCAACGGATGTGGGAAGGCTGGTGCCCCCGCTGGAGAAGAGTGACAACGGGAGTCAGGTGTCAGAGTGGGAGCTCCGGGAGCGCCGGGAGCGGGAAGAGGAGCGGGAGGCGGAGGCGGAGGAGCGAAGTCGTCAACGAGCGGAAATAATGAGTAACCTCGGGAGCGATATGGCCCGTGACCCGACGAGCAATCCGACGAGCAATCGAGCGGGAGATCCGGCTAGTCAGTCACCAGTCAAGTCAGTGACACGGGGAATGAATGCGATCCTTCGTTTGCTCTGCGTATTGCTGAGTCTCCTGTGAGGTGTGGGGAACTAAATTTCTACCTGCCTCCAAGCTGCTCCCCGCAGGCAATCCCGCTCCAGAAGGTGATAAGTAGTACCGCTCGCAAGCAAGCTTGTATCCACGACGTGAAGGCCTTTAATTGGCCAGGTAGCAGTCAGCTTGGCTCCATAGAAGGCCACAGGAGACGATAGCAGCACGCGAGACCACCAATGGATTGTGTGACACATTGATGACGAGATGCTTGCCGATTAGTTACCTGGCAGAAGGCAACTTCTGCATGTTGCCTTCAGTTGCGCGTCACGTGGACACAAATGTTGTAAAAGGTCGGCCTTCTGCAATGCAGCTCAAGGAACCTAACCGAGTGCGGAGGTGAAACCCGACGGGCCAACAGCGTTGAGCGAGCCGTCAGGAAAGAGGTCGACAAGCGGATTGGCCATCGGACGAGCAATATGGCGTGTGAACCGTCGTGAAAGCCGTCGACAAGCGAAAGTAATGAGCGATCCGCGAAGCGATCCGGAGGGTCTTTCCTTTGTTTCTTTCTTTTCTTTAGTGTGATCTACATTGTTCGGGGGATAGGCCTGGGCGGAGGGCAAGGGGGTGCTTGCACAGTGCCGCCTCGCGCGGTTTGCGGCCAGGAAACGGACTGTACATAAACTCGTCATGATCTAGATAGGTCGCACACGAGTATAATGAATAAACAAAAAAAAAAAAGAAGCGATCCGGAGAGTAATACGGCGCCCGGGCTGTTGGGAAAGACGTCGACAAGCGGAATTAACGAGCTACCCGGCAAGCGATCCAGATGCTATCTGGCTAGCGGGAACTGTCGGGAAAGCCGTTGACGAGTGTAAGTAACGAGCGATCCGCCGAGCAATCCGACGGGCACTACAGTGCGCTAAACGTCTGTAGAGCCATCGAGAATCAGAAGATGATGGAACCCACGAATGAGTCGACGTGCCATCCGACGAGCGATACGGTGCGCAAACCGTCGGGAAAGCCGTCGATGAGTGGAAGTAATCCAAGAGATCCGGCGTGCGATCCATCGTGCGATCTGCCAAGCCATCTATCCAGCAATACTGCGCGCGAAACGTCGGGAAAGCCGTCGAGAAGCGGAACTATTGAGCGATCCGGTGAACGATCCGATGCACCATCGGAGGCGCAATACCGCTCAGGAAAGCCGCCGACGAGCTGAAGTAATGTGCGATCTAGCGCGCCATCCGACAAACAGATCGGCCGTGCAATCCAATGTTCACTACGAGGCACGAAATGGCAGTCGAGCCATCGACAAGCGGAAGAAATGAGCGAACCTCACGAACGAGCCGACGGGGCATCTGACGAGCGATATGGCATACAACCCGCCGGGAAAGCAGTTGGCGGGAGAAAGTAATGAGCGATCTGGCGCCCCATCCCACGAGCAATGTGCGCAAACCGTCGCAAAAGCCCTCGACGAGCGGAAGTAATGAGATCCGGCGAGCGATCCGCCAGGCAACACCGCGCGCGAATAGGCAGGAAAACCGTCAGCCAGCGGAATCGACGAGCGGTCCGACGCGGGATCCGGCATGCCAGTCGTCAGGATAGCCGTTGACGAGCGGAACAGAACCGATGAGCGACCAGATGAGCGATCCGATGCGCAAGTCGGCGCAGCAGTCGATCTGCAACCCGTCGTGTGTTTAGCTTCGAAAACTTACAGCAATTCAGCAACAAATAGTGAAGGAATGTTGCACGGGGTTTCCAGAGCGGACCTTCTAATATACGGCGGTGTGGCTGTGAATTTTTGCGCAGTACTTGTTGCGAGGGCCCGCACCACATCCCAGTTAGTCGAACCTGCCAGTTAGTCGAACCATATTCTTTTATTCGGGGAGCCAAGATGCCACTAGTGCACTAGGAGACACTATGCGCGGTGGCCCATGCATCTATGATCTTGGCGCTCCGCACATGGTTCGACTAACTGGCAGGTTCGACTGACACACTGTGTTGGGTGGTGAGTCACCTGTCAACCGGCTCCCTTATGCTAATTTCTCGGATTTACTGGAGTTAATTCATTCAATTAAATCGAGCATATGTATTACAATAAGGCGGACATAAAGCTCTCCGTTGTTTCCCCTTCCCTTCCCATGCTCACTGATGCCTATGGCTCTCCAACTTTGTGACCGCGTCGAAAATCTTAGACTACCATCGTGATCAACAATAGCTGACAACAGTGCATCTAAAATTTCAGAAACGCTTGCGTTTCCACAACGTCATCCCCTGGGCGAAACCACTGAGCACGATAGAATGACTTCGGAGAGAGGGCCGTCTTTCGATAAACCTTGTTCTTGAGGTGAAGGCCGGCATTGCGCAGAGAGCTAGTAACATGGCTCTTTGGGCAGTGAACAAAACAAGTGGTGGCGCCCATTCCTGCCGCCCTCGGTGCCATCCTTCCATGCCTAGCTTCGGTGATCTCTTCACTTTTGTCGTAAAGAGTCGGGTTGTAAGGAGCGAGTCCGACGTCTCTAGGGTCGGGGTTGCTGCAGTGTTCTGTGTCTGTCTAGGATGGTTGCCATGGCTTTAGAGGGCTGTCACCATCGATCGATGAGCGGGGAGGGGAGGCCGCTGCTGCAGGCTCGGGTGTGCTGGGAATCGCCGCGGTGTAGATGTTCCTCTGTCTGACAGAATTTGAGTTCGTGAGATGTGTCATATAGCGAAACAAAGCTCACGCCCAGGCCCATGGAATTTACCCACACACCCATGTCGTCATAACAGATGTACTATGTACTTAGGTACATCATCTTCTGACAACTCCTCGCCGTGGTAGCCAATACTAAACAGACTACCTCTTATAGCACCCGGGGATGAGTTGGCGACGCCACTTTCCTCGCGCCATGGCCTAATAATTGTAGTCCCAACTAGTGGTCGGGTAAATCTTGGCGAGAGCATGGAATGCTGGGGGTGTTGGGCTGCGGGCGGGATTCGGAGTGTAATTTTCGCTAGATTGCATGCGATTAATGTATAATAAAAAAACTCCCAAGGCGAGATGCCGGCCTTCATGTATCTCTTTTGGCGGTGTTTGGTTATTCTTCATCGACCGTACGAGGCCCGATATGCTTTAGAAGTCCGAAATGAGCATTACAGGGGAATCTGAGTTATGTGGCCTATCGTGTCATAAAAAGGTGGTTTTGCTATGTGGGCTCTATGCCGGCGCTCGTCTGTGGTGATTGGTTTAGTTTGACGAGTTGCACAGAACAGGGTTGACAAAGGTCGCTTCTATCTACGTAGGCCGACATCACGCCAGACGGTTGCCCCCATGGGCTACTCGGCATTAACGATTCGCTATCTAGATATCTAGATAGTGTAGGCAAGCCAAGTGAGAGTGCATGCATGCTGTTGGGACGACCTTGCGGGGCTCCGTGGGCGGGAAACACAGATAAAGCCCAGATACAGCCACACAACGTTTCCAATCTGAACAAAACAAGCAGAGCAGCTGCACAGTCACCTGAATCTCTCTATTCCGAGATATCCGAATATCAAGATGTCTTCCAAGCAAATAGCAAGTATCTACGGCTCCCCAATTCAAGTTTTTTGAGGGGAAAAAAAGGTTGTAACAGAGATTCAAAATGTAGGAGGACGAAACGACTCCGACAGACCCCGACAACGCTGCTGACCACGAACTACCCCCTAGGAACCGCCCTCGCATCACCGTGTACTCCAGTGTTTGTAACCTACTCGTCTTTACCATTAGCGCCGCTACCGACAATGTTCTGATACTGTGAAGACACCTAGGTTCACTGTCAGCGACACGGTTTGGTTATACATACCAGGGAGAACGCCCAGGCAAGAGTTTTGCATCGTTGCAGCCGTCTGTGGCAGCGAAGAATATAAACTATGTCTGGAGGATGGAACACCATGGTCGGAGGGGGAGATTGTTCCGGGGGAGTATCTTACATTCGCGGATTAAGATGGATGAGCCATGTCTTTCCATTTACTTTAGACTAAGGCCAGGAGCTAGCTTATCAATGACCCTTCCGCGGAAGGCTTTTCCGAGTTCCGTCTGAGCTTTGTCGTCCTTGGTGACGCCGAAATCACCGCCCAAACACGCGTAAGCGGCATCGCTGTAGTCTTTTCCCATGTAGTGTGCCAGTCGGGTTCGCGCATTCTTGACTAACACCTCCTTGAGTTTCATCGGCGGAAGGCCAGCTTTGACTCTTTGAGGATCGAAGCACTTCTTAGCAAGCTGCCAGAGACCTATCTCGAGCAGCAAGACCCCAAAAGAATAGAGATCATGGTCTTTTTGGAAGCGCTCCGACGGCAAGCCTTGTCGCGTCGGATGACGGTATACATTGGTTTCGAAATTTTCGACGCGTGCCGGAGTGGAGGGCTCGAGGCTTGGGCGTGAGTATTCGAAGCCGCCAAGGAACGGAGATGTGTAGTCCCAAACTACGGATTCGTCTTTCGGGGGGAAGAAGAGGATTTTAGGGCTACTGATACTCTGGTGTACCCAGTCGACCGCATGCCACTCCTCCAGAGCCAATGCCAGCTCATACGCGATCCTGAACCTTTGGCCTAGGGATGGGCGCGCAGTCTTCTCTTTATCGATGATATCATGGAGACTTTTTGGGTGGTTGTTGTAGTGTGATGGAACCTCGAAAACAAGCCCGAAGTTATGAGTGTCGGTGTTGTCAAACCAGTGGCGGCATTTCAGCGTCCGGAACTTCGAGGTGGTCGGGACGTTCAAAAGGCTGCATAGCTTTTGAACCCGTTCCACATACATCTGGTCCATCTGGAATCGCTCATCCTTGATATACTCCTTGTATTCGATGAACACCGGTGTACCGTCCAAAAAAACGCTGACGGAGTTATTCGAGAACCTCATAGAGTCGATTTTCAGATTCTCTGCCGGCGTCCGTTGATCAACAATCCGTTGTCTCATGCGAAGAGGCTCGTCCAGTCCACTGTCTTGGGATGCTTTGTTGTTCGCGAGCTTTGTGATCGTTTCCACTTCATTAAACTCAGGTAAGGCCGATAGGCTCCGAACGATAGAATTGTGGAGTGATGACGTTAATATTCGGAGGTTTCGAAAGGCGGCCTCGGTTTGTCCAAACGCGGAACCTATCGAATTGCTGGCGCTGCTTACGGATGCGAAGAATCGCTCCATACTCAGCCATGAACGGTCAATATCTCTCTTTCCCTCTTCGGCTAGTCGATCGTAGACTGAAATCTTATCGATTGTTGGGATCTCGTGGACAAAGTCATGCATCTTCTGCGGTAGCGTCACAGCGTTCTCAATTTCGATAGCGGAGATATTGAGGGGCGGGTCGGTCTTGAGCCATTTCGCAATATCGGAATAGGTCTCGGTGAGGCTACGCGGCCCATGAACGACAATTTTTGCGGTGACATATTCTCGCTGGTGCAGCAATGGGGCTGGTATGAGCTTGACCTTGTCCTTGAGGTGCGGTTGAAGTCGAATCGTTCGCCTCCTCGACGCACCGCTCAGATTAACGTGGATCGGTGTCTGCGAAAGTCGGCTCTCTTTCTTCATGAGGCGTTGGTAGAGCTCTGTAACGAGCACTTCGTTCGACTTCGAAAGCATTTCACCCATCTCCCTGATCATGGCGGTCGTGAAGGACCTACGCCCAGGCTCAGGGGTCGGGACTCCCATTGCACAGGCAGCCAGCAATTCGCATCTGTTTGGCTCTTCCGGCGCGTGTGCTCGGCCTGCTTGCGCTGCGTAACAGCAATCCAAAATTATCAAAACATCCGACTTGGCTTTTTCCAAACGCGGCTGGATATTGTACCAGTCGACGGTAGGACCACCGTCCGCACGGCTAGGTCTCTGTTAGAGGGAACATAGGTCAAAAGACTGCACTTACGCTGCCCATACGGAACGTTTTGTCCCTTTCCCGTTATCATCTCTATCCCCATGTCCGCCATAATGGATTATGAGTAGGTTGGTGTTCTCGTCGTTCTCGTACATTAGATTGTCAATCTCTCTGCTCACGAACAATCCACTCTTAACTTCCGGGATGGCTACTGGCTGCTGGCCTTGTAACTTATAACCGAAACATTTGCCGAAAAGCTCGCAGACTTGTTCCGCTTCCTCCTTGTATGCTTGGTGATCGGCCTTCTCCCAGTACAGAACCAGGACAACGACTGAATGGTAGTCGAAAGGCGAGACTGGAAAGTATCCTTCAAGCTCCTGTGTGAGCTTGGCCTTGATGTCTGGAGTTGAATTGATTTGGTCCATCGCTCGTGACTAGTCGTGGGTCAGGAACTGAAACCGTACGGTCGGCAAGTGGCGGGTGAGCTGGAGTAAGGGGGAAAGCCCTGGTGGATCTGAAAACGAAAAGAGACGCTGAAAAGAACAGGAAACTTGAAGGCGAATGGGCAGCAGTGTACGAGTCGTCGAGAATCCTCCAGCTTCCAGTCCCTACTCCGCACTTTACCCCACACCCCGGAGCCTCATGGGTTGCATGTACATTTACGGACGTTCTTACTTTAAACGTCACACAGCAAGACCACCGGCCAAGATGCAGGTGCTTAATTCTGTGCAAACCTGCCGCGGTAGTTGGGTACCAGTGAAATTATTCTGCAGGGCTGAAATTTTCGATTGGCCTGCATCTCTTGTGTCTGTAACTGCAGCTTCTGGTGCTGACTGCAGATCAAGCCTGAGAGAGGAGGGGCGGCGGGGGGGGCCGGTCGGAGCGGGGGCGACGAGACAAAACAGCGGAATCTCTCCAGAAAATATTATTGATGGTCGAATTTTGGCGAATGGTACAATGTATGTACCTCCGGGGCACTTGACGAGTCAAGTCTTGGCAAAACTCAAATTGTCAATGCTGCCCCGCCCATTCGGAGTTGAGCCCATCCGTTCTTCTTTGATTCACTTGCTTTGATTCACTGTAGTTTCCTCCTCGCGCTCCATTGGATCGTTGTACGCGTGTGCCGAAAATGAGCTGTTGAAGCAAGACAAAGTCGAAACCTGGGGAGATTGCAAAGACTGTTGTCACCATCGGATGCTCGAAGCGCAGCCAGGTTTCCACAGAAGTCAATGCTTGGGACCGTCATCGACCCCGCCAGCCACGAAGTTATCTACTCAAAATTTCACTGCGAGCTCAACTACTACCGGGATGCCGTGAAGCAGTATACACGGGCGAACTGCCGGTGCTCATCCGCCCCACCGCCAAGTGCTGGTGGTGCGCGGGCAGGCCGCAGACGCGGGACCACCTTTTCAAGGTTTCCCGAGTGGAAGGCCCAACAGAAAATCCTGTGGGCAAAGGCACGGAAGGGAAGCGTGAGGGGGAAGAGCCAGTTCACGATCCGTGACCTCCTCACCGATGTGAGGTGCAGCCAGGCGGTACTTGACTTCCTCTCCACCACGGATGTGGGAAGGCTGGTCCCGACTGAGGAAGACGCACGGAGCGAGGCGTCTGAGTGGGAGCTCCGGGAGCTCCGGGAGCGGGAGGCAGCGAGGGAGGCAGAGGCGGAGGAGCTGGGCGCCGCAGGGGAATTGGGCGCCGGTAGGAGCCATCACTGTTCCTGCCTACGCCTTCCTTCATGGCATCCGCAGACGAGGACTAGGCTGCGCTTTTCCTTTGTTCCTTTCTTTTGTCTTTCACTCTCGCTCGGCTTCTTTTCCTTTGTAATTTCCTTGGTGGGCATCACATCTTCTTGGGACAGGCCTGGGCAGAGGGCAAAGGGGAGCTTGCAACGTGCCGCCGCCGCGCGGACAGCAGACAAAATGTACGCCGCCATAGCCTAGATACTTTGTATGCGAGTATGAATTAAAAAAAACCAAAATTATCACTTAGACGCTAGCCTAATTAGGCAGCTGATAATGCGCCAAGGCCGCCAAGCTAACCGAGAAATTTGGGTGTGCGCCAACAAAAGATCGTCCTCTTTGAACACATACGTAGCATCACCACAACGCCTCCCGAGGCATCAGAGTGGGAACTCCGGGAGCGGAGGGAAAACGAAGAGGAGGGGAGGCAGGAGGCTGAGGGGCTGGGCGCCGAGGTAGGGGAGGAGCTACTGCTCTTCCTCCCCACGCCGTCCTTCACATTAGGTGCGGTCGGGCGGTACTGGACTTCCTCTCCACCACAGACGTGGGAAGGCGGGTGCCGGCCGAGGAGGATGACGCCGTGAGTGCGGTGTCTGAGCTGGAGGTGCGGGAGTGGTTGGACGAGCAGGGAGCGGGGGCGGAGGAGCCGGGTGCTGGGGGGACCCCACTGTTGCTTCCCACGCACGACTTCGCGGCGTTCGCAGGAACGGCTTAGGCGCGGGGCGGTTTTTTTTTTTTTGTTTATTCATACTCGCATGCGGCCTATATAGATCTAAACAAATAGTAGAGGTTTTGAGGGGCAAGCCGGGCAGGGTCCTTCTCCGAGGCGCTGAGCGATAGGAGACGGCGAGGAAGAAGAGGAAGAAGGACTTGAAGGGAGTGAGAGAAAAGTGGCGATGGTTCAGTTGATGCTCACGTTGGGCGAGAGCAGCGAGCGATCTTTTGGGAACCGTGAAGATTATTATTTTGGTCTAGGAGAAAAAGAAAGAGCGAAAAGCAAACTGTGTACAAAGTCTCGCTGCCTGCACTCTTGCCCCGATTGGGCTGCTTACCCCGCTTACCCGGTCAGCGCCCTGCTCAACTCCGTGCGCAATGCCGTACGTCAAGCGGTGAGAAGCATTTTCAACAAGATCATGGCGGCGTACATTTCACCCGGTTTTTCCCGCCGCAGTCCGCGCGAGGCGGCTCGTTGCAAGCTCCCCTTGTGCCCTCCGCCCGGCCCTCAGGCGGTGTTCTTTCCTATGTTCTTTCCTTTGTCCTCCACGCTCTCTTTTCTTTCTTTTGTTTTGTAATCTCCTTGGTGCGAACCACATCTTCTTGGGATAAGACGGGTGCCGGCCGAGGAGGATGGCGCCGTGAGCGCGGTGTCTGAGTTGGAGGTGCGGGAGTAGTTAGAGGAGCAGGGAGCGGGGGCCGTGGAGCCGGACGTTAGGAGGGAACTGCCACTGTTCTTGCCCACGCCTGACTTCATGGCGTCTGCTGGAGAGGGGTAGCCCGTTTCCTTTATTTCTCTCATTTGTTCTTTTCCTTTTGTACTTCCCTTGGTGCGCTTCACATTTTCTTGGGACAGGCCTGGGCGGAGGGCAAAGGGGTGCTAGCAACGGGCCGTCACTGCGCGGACAGCGGACAGGAACTGGACTGTACGTACTCTCGCCATGATCTCTATAGGTCGCACGCGAGTAATGATTAAACAAAAAAATCTTCTTGGGATAGGCCTGGGCGGAGGGCAAAGGGGAGCTTGCAATGGCCGCCACTGCGCGGACAGCAGACAGGAAACGGACTGTACATATTCTCGCCATGATCTGATAGGTCGCATGCGAGTAATGAATAAACAAATAAAAAACGCCGTCCTTCATGACCTCTGCGGACGAGTAGGAGTTTAGGGGCGCCTTTCATTAGTCTTTCCCTTTGTCTTTCCTTTTTGCTATCTCCTTTGTTATTTCTTTGGCACGTTCTATCTACCTTGGGGACAGGCCTGGGCGGAGGGCAAAGGAGTGCTTGCAACGAGCCGCCTCCAGGCGGACAGGCCAGGAAACGGACAGTGTGTCTTTTGCGCGAACAACGACAAAACAAAAAAAAACCCCAACACCTCCAATCAAAAATGGGAAGTCGAGGCTGCTTGAATAAATTCTCTCTTATGTTGGGTGGTAGTCGGGGGAGGGTGGGCGTGGAAAACCGCTCCACCGTCCAAGACTACAGTAAGACTCTAGAGATCCCTAGGGGGGGAGGGGTGCGGAGAGAAGGCTGATGTCTCTCCCCCACCCCACCATCGTTCTCTCCCACATTTTACCGGCAAGAAGGAAAGCCGCATAGCTAGACTCGCGGACGGATACGGGTCGGTGTTAATTTCGTTCGCCGCCGTCTAAACAGGCTTATATATGCGAAATAAAAGTGAGGTCCCCTTCCCACAACTTACCCCGCTCCGATGCGTCGATTACCGCCATATCTAGTATCTATCCTGATCCTTCCTTCCCTCGATCAACCAAGTACCCCGCCTTGTCCGCTCTCCATTTCCGCTCCCCATTTCCTCCACAACCTAGCCCCGCACTCACTCCATTTTCTCAAACCTGGTCACCTACTCTCCTTCCTGCCGCGGCTAGGTCGCACGCTCTCCGCAATCACCAACTGGGACTCGACGGGCCGTCAACCACTCATCCATCCTTCGGAAGGCGTATTCCAATGAGTAATCCGAAATTTACATCACTATACGACCCCTCACAGGCTCGATCGCGCTCAGGCTCGTTCATAGCTGGTAGCACGTGCTCGGAGGTCCCTGCCAGTGGAAGTGGTGGGGCGATCGGTTTCACTCCTAGTTCCCTTAAGGCGCCAACGAACGGCTTCCAGTCCTTGACCGAGTTTGTCGCGACCATGAACGAGACAGAGATCCCCGGTCCACACCTCCAGATGCGGGTCCACGAGGGCAAATATCTAGGACAGGGCGCTCAGTTCCAGGTCTATGGGCAGCGGCATGGCGTTTCGTGGGTTCCATTCCTTATTGACCAACCTTACATCGATCACCGAGCGAAGGTCTGGAGGTGGCGCTATGGGAGCGATCCCATAGATCTCGCAATAAAACGAACGATTTTTAAACTGCCAGCCTATTCTGGGCAAGAACATACATTGGGGTTTGGTAGTCCGCAGCAGCTTCACGATTTCCAGCTGGAGGTTATGGCCCTCTGCCGTCCCCTCTTACGCAGTCACCGGAACATCGTCAAACTGCTGGCTTGGGGCCTAGACTACGATCCCAAACCTAGTGGCCAATTCGTGAGCCCCATCAGCCCGATTCTAATCGTGGAATATGCAAACTGTTCAATGAGACAACTGCTCGCTCGCGACGTTCCCGTTCCCGTTCTCGTTCGACAGAAGCTGTGCTTCGATGTCTGCAATGCAGTATCGGCCCTCCACCAATGCGGCATCGTTCACGGCGATATCAAGACGGACAACATTCTCATTTTTCCGGCGGAGAAGGCTGAGCGGCACTGTGTGGCAAAGCTGTCTGACTTCGGTTTATCCGTTGCAGAGGAACAAGTGAAAAGTAGCCATCCGAGATCCTACCGTGGCCTGGGAACCGAGGGTTGGCAAGCACCAGAGCTCACGCGAGTGGGCAACGTGGTTAGCGTGGAAGACCTCCCGAAATGCGATCTTTATTCTCTGGGATTGGTCATATGGAGTGTGATCTTAGGAGATGGGGGATGTCCACTAAAAGGTAGCGCAGATCGTAAGAAGCAAGCGCTCAATGTGGCCTCTTCTTTCGTCCATGCTTCTGGCCTTCCTGGTCTGACGAGGGAATCCCTAAGGGAGATCTTGGAGCAACTTCTGCAAGAGGAGCCATGTAAACGAGTGTCGTCGTTGAAGGGCATTTGTGAGCGCCTCCAAGTTGCTTCAGATGTCTGTCCGACTTCTGTGGCTGATGAATGGTAATTTAACTGACTCTTGCTGCGTACTTGACCAATCAACTGATACGCGATTCCCAGGGTTACCCTTTTCCGCAAACCAGAAAATAAGGTCCAAGGACAGTTCGAAGACTACAATAGCCCCGATCAGACATCGATGAATATACGGCTAACGCCGCCAACGGGGACACCTACAAGAAAAGAGGGCACTACTACAACTTCTTGGAATATCGTTTTCAATCTTTTCTCTGGCATTGAGGACGGAGACCGTCGAATCCTTGTGGAGTTATACCAAAATGGAGTCTACGACATTCTACGGAGAATCCCTTCCAAATCGGACATGGTCGGATCGGAATTCAGTGGGCATGATGTTCTCTCTTTGTGTTTTTGCCGGACCCCGGAAGTCAGCTTTGGGGGCTTGCATTTCCTCCCACCGGAGGTTTGCTTGGGGCGATTAGCGTCATGTCTACTTGTGGCCGCCAGGAAAGGATCGATTGCAGCAAGGGATCTTGCTCGTCATTTCACTTCTGCACTACCGCCAGGCGCTGCCGCCGATTCCGGCTGTATCGAATGGGCGTGGCAGGCGGTGTCTTACGGCTCACTCCTGAACTGGGATCTCCAGAAGAAAGATCCGCAGCGGTTTTCGGAGAGCTGGGAGACTTTCCGGAAGAGTGGCGGATTTAACACACATTACGTTCACTTCCCGATGGAGGTTCAACCACCGAAATCGACTTCAAGCGGGCTCCTCGAAAATCCACTGCAATGGCTCCAGACCGCTTATCCTTTGCATTACGCCGCAGCACTTGGAAATGCAGGGACACTACGACTTCTTTTAGAAGACGGACAACATACGAACCAGCTAGATGCGCGAGGCGAGACTGCACTCATGAAAGCATGCATGGCAGGTTCTGGAGAGTGTGTACGGTTGCTACTCCGTTACCGCGCGAACCCGGCTCTTCGTAGCACGTCTTTGGGGACAGTCCCGCTGCACTGGCTTTTCGTCTTCGATGAGAGTCCCACCCAGATGATGGAGCTAGCCATTGCGCTCGCTGGCGAGGGTTCTGAAAATCTCGAAGCCGTTTGCAACAATGTACCCGCCCTATTCTACCCTTTCCGGTGGCTGTCCGGAACGCCGTTAGATTGGGCTATTGTTTCCAATAATGCTGCTGCTATCCATTGCCTCCTAGACCTCGGCGGGAATCTGAATAAAGTACCGGATTATTTCCCCGAACCAGTAGACAGGCGAGAGTGGACGGACGATGAGAGGCAGCGGGAGTATGAATCGGCTCTTGTCTCTTACCAGATCTACGTTGAGAGCGGTATCCAGAACCACCGGAACCCCACGGTCCTCGAACAACGAAGGTATCACCTTCACGCTCGGCGTGCTTCATATAGGCAGTCAGCAGCGTTAAACGGCCTTCAAGAGCAAGCATTGTCGCACTTCGGGAACGAGCTTAACATAGCTATAGGTACGAAACAAACAGAGCGAGCGGAAAGACTGATAGAGGGAGGGTTCGACCTCAATCAATTTTCCCCCCGGGCCAGCTGGAGATGGCAGACAACGCTGCCCGGGGCGATTTCTTCAGGCTCAAGTTTACAGTTCATCCGACGCTTACTGGAGGGAGGCGCAAACGTTCACGGAAACGAACACCACACCCACCGGGAGGCATATATCTATCCACTGACAGTGGCCGCCCTCATGCAGGACCGCGAGATCGTGAGGCTTCTTGTCGAGGAACACGGAGCCGACGTCAACCGTCGGGAAGCGAATTACGTCCATGACACGGAAGGTCCCTACGGGATACAAACCGCGAGGGTAGGAACAGCGCTCCAAGCGGCAATTATGGGGCCCAAAGATGGTCTCACCCTCGTCCAGTACCTCCTTTCGAAGGGAGCAAATGTCAACGCTACAGCAGGCCGTTACCACTCAGCTCTCAACTGTGCCGCCGTCCGTAACGCCCCAGAAATCGCGCGCCTCCTCCTCAAGTCCGGCGCGAACATCCACGAAGCCGGCGGCGAATATGGCAGCCCTCTAGCCGCAGCCAGCCACTCTGGCTCGCTCGATATCGTGCAGATGCTGCTCGCACTCGGCGCAGATATCAACGCAATCAGTGGACCCGAAAAACTCACGCCGCTGCTAGTAGCCTTGACCCCCCCATCCTACCCCACAGAGCCAGCCATGGCGCTTCTGCTCATCGACCGAGGAGCTAGCATCGACATACGCAGCGATCGACAAGACCGCCCGCCGGTGAATCCGTTGCAAGCAGCGGTGGCAGTGAGGGCAAAGCCGGTGGTGAAGCGGCTCCTGGAGATGGGCGCCGATCCGGGGGTGATTCAGGGGCAGTATCTCCGACAGGCGGTGCTAATGGGGAGTGTGTCTATCTTGCGGCTGTTAGTTGAGAAGGGGCTGAGGATCGGGCCGGAGGAGGCGAATACTTTCTTGAAGCTCCCGAGAATTGAAGGCTATGAGAAGTTGCGATTGTTTCTCATGAAATTCGTTGATGAGAGGCAGACGTCACCGACTGTGGAGGGTGTTTCCGCGTATGAGCGGCTTATGAAGGAGGTCGCCTGGAAGGCTGCGGAGAGGGGTCGACTGGGTGATTAGGTACAAAGAGTTGTGCTGTGCTGAGCATGGAAGGTCGTTTGATAATGATGGAATCTACATTTGCCCCTTCATTACTAGACGCTTTTTTTTGCCGTTGCGTGTAGCCGGGGAGCCCTCGGGGTGCTATATGAGACGGCCGACTTTGAGCGCGGGTTCGGTCGTCGAACTGGTTGACGACGCGGACGGTAGGAGGCAGAACACATGGGTGTTACTCAACGGCTTCTCGAACCGGCCAGGAGGGTGACTGTAGTTTATAAGCAGAGACTTGATGAGCGGGATACCCCCCTTCAAGCCGAGGTGACCTGGACTCCACCAGCATGTGTTGTAGCCTCCTTAACAGGCTGGCTCAACGAACCACAGCCAGTTCACGAACCGTCACGGTCCCATGTGCGAACCAACGTGACCGACAACAATGCAGATGCAATGCAGATGTTCCGAATTGGAGTTTTTTTTTTTTTTGTTTAATCATACTCGCATTGAGCCTAGGTTCCGCTGTCCGCGCAATGGCGGCACGTTGCAAGCTCCCCTTTGCCCTCTGCCCAGGCCTGTTATAAGAAACAAGAGTCGTGCCAAGGAAACTGCAAAGGAGAGACAGAAGAAATAACAAAGGAAACAGTGATTGGCCCCTACTTCTCTTCGGCGGGCGCCATGAGCGAGGGCGTGGGGAGAAACAGAGGTTGTTCCTCACCTTCCGCACCCAGCTCCTCAGCCTCCACACTCCGGTCCTCTTCCCGGTCCTCTTCCCGCTCCCTGAGCTCCCACCCTGACACCTCGCTCCCCGCGTCTTCCTCAGCCGGGACCAGCCTTCCCACATCCGTGGTGGAGAGGAAGTCTAGTACCGCCTGGCTGCACCTCCTGTCCGCGAGGAGGTCCCAGATTTTGAACCGGCTGTTCCCCCTCCCGCTTTCCTTCCACACCTCTGCCCACAGGATCTTCTGCTGGGCCTTCCACTCGGGGCACAACTTGAAGAGGTGATCCCGCTTTTGCGTCCTGCACAAGTACCACCTGCACTGAGCAGTGGGTCGGCTCTTCGTCCAGCTCAGGTGCTGCCCAGTAAGGCAGCGGCCTGTCTTCAGCAGGTAGAACCCCAAGGCGAGCCTCGTGGAACTACCTGCTACCGTCTCGTTTAGCTTCTGCTGCTCGGCATCTTGTACTTATTCCTAGAGGCCCGGCCTCCAGTCCATTGGCGGGCTTCCGCCCCCTTCTTCTCGGAAATCTCCTGCTTCAGGTGCGCGAGGGATCTGGTGAGCGGCATCGCGTGCCTCTGCGCGGCCTGGGTATCCTAGCTATTTTACCTCGAGGGCGTTTGGCTGCTTTTTTTTTGTTTATTCATTACTCGCGTGCGACCTATGGAGATCATGGCGAGAGTATGTACAGCCCAGTTCCTGTCCGCTGTGAGGGCGTTTGACTGCGTGGATACAAGGAACATAGCCATTCTCGAATCTCAACTACCTGATATGTACCCGCCACCACACATCACGACGCGGCGGCAAAGTAGAGGAAGAAAGAATGTGAAAGAAAGAGTGGGAGAAAGGGAAAGACAATTATTAAGGGAAAAGGAAGAGGTGGCGGCGGGGCGACGGGTAGGAAATCCCACGGGAACTGAGCCTACTGTTTCTCTCTCTCTGTCTTCTCGAATTTCTCGAATACTGAATGGGAAGCGGGGACAGCACCGCTGGGATCGATGAGGTGAGCGGCTGGGAAGGGGCTAACCTTTGCGGAAAGAAGGGAACAGTTATCCGAGCGCATATCGCAGATGCGAGGTTGGTGTTCCGGTCATTACCCAATTGGCGCATCTATTGAGATGTTTAAAATGTACAGTACCTCGGCAGCCCTGTGGGTGGAAGGGAAGGCAATGTGGGATAGCACTATGGGAAAGTAATGCGAAACTTCTTCATCGTTGTATGTGCTAGCATATCATCCGAGCTTGTTGGCCCTTTTTTTTTTTGATTACATACATTGTAGGTTGCGGGCAGTACTGGGTGGGTGCAAAGTGGTAAAGGACGCATCGTGAAAATCACGAAGTATATATTTTGACCTGTTGATACTATTTATGTTCACTATCTAACTACCTAGAGTTAGGTACCTAGCTCAGTTTTATACCTGAAGCTGGGTACCTGCGAGACGTCGACCGCGACGCACCATTTGCTGCAAATTCCACTCGACTGGCTTCAATCAAATCGAAGACAAGGTATCCTCAGGGATGCACCCATTCACAAAGTGACGGAGCGAGTTTTAGGGCATCTTGGGCCCCACGTGTGCGCGGTGTGTGTGTAGGAGTACAACTTCCTTATATTCGCAGATGGAAGATGTGGCTAACCGGTACCCCCGCATGCCTACCTCTGATCCTATGCCTCCACTACCGCAGGCGATCCTCCCAGTGGCGGCCCATTCCCAGCTACAAACACAACCATCACTGCCATGTAACTGTCCCCGTTAGCTATAGGTCCGAAGTAACAAGAGCAGGGTGGCCCACCAAGCACTGGCCAGCAACAGCTCTGCCGCCTTCGCCTTCCCAAAAAACGATAGAGTGAGTATGAACGCCGCTGTAGCAACGAAAATCACCACAAACCGGGACGACATATTCTGGATATAGTACAACACCACGAGTGGCACCAGCAGGAAGGACACCGAAATCCAGGCTACGATAGACCTACTCAGATTTAACACGCTGGCACCCGACGGGATAAAAACATTTCGGTCTCGAGAAGCCTGTTGTGGAGCCTGTATCTGTTAGTTGTTTTCGAAAAAGATTTCCCCCTCTCCGGACCCCATACCCTCCGAAACAGTCGATACACGGCAAGAAGCGCATCCTCCACAAATGGCTGCAGAAACGTAACCCCCGCGTCGGTTGTCCCCGCGGCGTTCATCAAATCCGGTCCTTTCGCGAGGTACGCGGTTTCTTTCCTGGCAATCGCTCCATTTCCAATGCACCAGTTCCTAAGGTTTTGAATATCCCTCTCTCTCGGCGATTCGTAGCACATGATGTTACGATACCGTCCCAGCTGATCGTCTTCCATCGTGTCAGCTGCATCCCGAGGAAGAGGGTAGGCGAGTTCAATACCGTATTCTGCAATTTTTCCCTCCAATGCCTGCAATACTTTCTTCCGCTCCTGATTCCTATCCCGCCGTCTAGCACCGAGAAATAACTCGGACGGTTCGTCGCGGTCGATCTTCTCCAGGTCTTCCTCCAATGCGGCGATCTCGTCCTGTTTATATAATAGTAGCCTAGTGCGCGAGACAGCAAAGCGTCGAAATACCGAGAACGAGGAATGGCTGGCTATCAGAGCGGAGAAGCGAGGGTAGCCTTGGCGGTAGTCCTCTACTGCTGGATTTCAGCATATATATGTCAGTAGTTGGGGGCAGGGGTCGTACATTGCATCGGGGCTTCCTTTCTCTCCCTGACGTTTGGTACCCATGACAGGACTCGCGACCATGAGGGAAACGTCGCTTGACGCGTTTTCTCTGTTACTGGGGCGGGGAGTTCTGCGATATGGATGTGAGTCGCGGCCTTGAAGCCGGTGGAGTGAAATACTAACCTGCGGGCATTGACGTGTTGTCGTGAGGAAGAGACATCAAAGATAAGCGAACCTTCTTGTATTAACAGCCGCGGGTGTAGATACTACATGCACCAATGGGGCTCCGCCACATTGAATATGCAAAAAGGCAGTGCAGACTGGGGAAAGATGCTTCCATTTGCAGTTAGAACAACGATGATTGAGGCTGATTATCATGGTATTTTAGCGGTTTAACTGATCCCGAACCCTTCAGCGCCGCCAACGAGATGTGGAAATTAACTATCACAGCCGCCTCCACGGTCTGACAGTGGGCTCATTCGAGATGGGAGAGTGTTTTTTCCTTCCAGGCAGCAGGATTCACAGAAGGCGCACGTGATGAGAGCGCAAAGTGAGCGCGCTCGATATCTCTCTTAGCGGCGAATACGTGACGCTGTCAGGAAACTTGCTCGCGCTTCATTCCGTCCCCCTATATTCAGCTGAGAGCAACCGGTACCCGCCCGGTCGCGTTGATTCTCCGCACGGTGGCGATCCCCGCCTGGTTTTCTGGAAAATGAAAAGCAGATCGGTAGAGCTAACTACCTACCTCGACAAGAATGTGTCTTGTGGTCTTGGAGGTGTATGTTTGGGGACACCTAGGTAACCCGAGCATTTAACCAGGAGGAATAAAATCCAAAAGCGGTAAATGAAAGACAAAAGTACAATGGACTGTCAAATCATACAGCAATGAAGGTCTACGAGAGGTGATCCCTGCCACCATAAGATACATTCCACGGGCGGCGATCAAGATAGAGTCATTGCTTCCGTACTATTTTTTTTTGTATATTTATACTCGCGTGTAGCCTATCTAGGCTATGGCGGCGCACTTTTTGTCCATGTTTCGCGTCCGCTGTCCGCGCAGTGGTGGTGCGTTGCAAGCCCTCCTTCGCCCTCCGCCCTGGCCTGTCCCAAGAAGATAATACGGGCAACAAAGAAATTGCAAAGAAAAAGAGTCGGATCCAAAATAAAGAACGCAGGAAAGAGAAGTCCGAACAGAAAGAGCAAAAGAAAAGCGCGCCCGTCCTCCTCGTGCTCGGAGGATGCCATGAAGGGGGGTGCGGGTAGGAACAGCGGTAGCTCCTCTCCAGCGCCCAATCCCCCCGCAACACCCAGCTCCTCCGCCTCCGCCTGCCTCTCTTCTTCCCGCTCTCTACTCTACCTGCGCTCCCACTCAAATGCCTCGATCCCCGCGTCTCCCTCAGCCGGGACCGGCCTTCCCACATCCGTAGTGGAGAGGAAGTCTGTTTAGTACCGCCTGGCTGCACCTCCCATCGGCAAGGATGTCCCGGATCGTGAACCGGCTTCTCCCCCTCCCAGCCTCCTTCTACACCTCCGCCCACAGGATCTTCTGCTGGGGCTTCCACCCCGGGCACCTGGTGGCCTTACCAGAAATGGGCCCATAAGATGGCCTGTTCGCGGTCATAATGGCCTTCCGCTACGGATCCATCCTCTGCAACAGTGCCTGACCTGCCTTGTCGATAGGTACTTGGTGAGGTATATCCGGTGGCGGTCCAGATGTCGCTTTCCCTTTGCCTTCTGTAGGAACCGGTTCTAGCTGTCCCTCTTGGTCTTCCGGATAGAGTCACTAGCTGTGTTTCTATGTGTACACGTGGTGAATCACAGCCATTTCTGACTCCTTCCATACAGTTGTATCCCCCGTTGCAATCCGCAGACAGGACTCGGGCAATTAACAGCAGACTTCGTTCCCTGCAATGGACAGTACTAGTACTGGGCCGGCATTCCCTCGGCGTCAGTATGCATGGGTCCCCAATATTCTTGGCCGTCATGGTCCCGCTGGCGCATTGCGCAGCCAGCACCAAAACCTAGCTTCCGTGAAGACGAGCAAATACTCGATGGGGAAAACCGACTGCGCAATTGCCGCTGCAGCTCGCGATCAGACGTAGGGAGATTCCATATACGGCGCCGAAATACTGCAAAAACTCCTAATATGGGCATGCATCCTCACCCGACCATGGGAACCACCCGCACCAGGCTCGGGCCGCCTCGCCGCGGCGTCGCTTCGCCGAGACATCACAGCTTTACTCGCATATTCTCTCGGTATCGCTGCGAATGTCATGTGACAGATGCCACCGGGCCTGCTTGACCCGCTCGAAGCGGGGGAATTATTAGTGTTTTGCGATGACGTATATAAATAGGTGTCTCCGCCGATAACGACTCCACGTGACAAAGGCTTCCATAAATCCTCCGCAAGGCATTATGTGATCTTCCCTTGATTATAGCGCGCCGTCCTGTGTTGCGAAGAGCGCTGAGTCCTGTTTATCAACGACGTGCGACATATCTAGACTTGTCGGCGACAGGATACAATAATAGCTAAACCTACCTAGCTAGGTATCGGACCAGCCATTCTGACAACATCCATCGCGAACGGCATCGACGTTGACCAGCCAACCAGCTCTATCAACGGCAAGACGCCAGTCTTGTGGAAAGCGCCACGACGCGGCAGTGCTGTAATACGCCCCGACAACGCGCCACGACACAATCTCCTGTCCGGTCGCTCATTCTCCGGCGCGCCGGAGCGTCTTAGTGCACGCGCGTGCTACAGAAGACGAAACAATAGGAAAACGATACACGCCTCTTTTTTCCCCATGTTTCATTGGCGTCCCAGCTGCTCGGCAAGACTTGATCCTTGCATGCATGCATGTGTGGGGATCGCAGATCTGTCAGAGGCTGCTAGGAATCCGCACGTCACTGGACGGCGGCTACAGCCACATGATTCCTCACCCCAAGGACCTACAAATGCTGGCATCGAGTCTGAGACGGCTAAACTTGGAGCGCGTTTCGCACGTATTTTTATTGTTTCGAGTCTGCTTCACGATATCCTCACAGGGAGGAAGGCAGCGGTGAGGATATCCAGCTTACCAGAGACACCTATATATCCGTTGGTAGGTCCCGCCACGATGAGTTTTCTGTTCCGAGAAAATTGCGTTATCCCACTGCACAGCTCGATCATCACAAACCGCCACCATACAATCACCGCGACCAAGACCTCACGATACGAAGATCTGCGCGAGACCGGAATCACACTCGACCAACCCGTCAACAACACATCGAGCACCGGATACACACGACTGTCGTCGCCCATGACTTCGTCTCCCCCTCGTACACACCCAAACAAGCAATATCCCACCCCCGCCATGTCGACCCACTCCGATAATGCCCCCTCATCACCGCCGCCGTACGCGAGCTCATTCTCGTCACCCACCGCCACTTCCGGGCTCGGCCTCCAAATCCCGGCGGAGAAGAACTGGGCGACCGTGAGCCTCGACCCAGAGTCGGCCGTGTCATCGCACGGGCTGATGCCGCCGGCGCGACGGTCGCGCGCCGAACTGGTGTCGCTGACGATATCGCGGTGTCGCTTCGTGCTGCGGCTGGTGTCGTGCATCCTGAGCATGCTGATCGTCGGGCTGATGGGGACGAGCTACAGCGCCTTCTTCGCGACAAAGGGGCACCGGCTGATCTACGCGGGTGAGCCGATCTGGCCGGACAAAATCGACTTGACGGCGTCCAACTGCCTGCTGGCGGTCGGCGCCATCACGGCCACGTCCTCGCTGGTCGTGCTGGTCGCCGGCATCTGGCCCAAGATCCGGCATGTCACCAAGACGGGCGACCTCGTCGCGTTGACGACGTGCGTCGTCAACTTCACACTCGCCGTCGGCGCTGCCACCTTCTTCTGGGTGTTCCGCAGCGACGACGAACTGCGCGTTTGGACGTGCGAGCACCGGCTGGTCAATCACCCGCAGGCCGGCTTCGGCACAATGTGCACGGGCATGTGCTTCTCATTCGCGATTGCCTGGGGCATCGCTGTGGTCGAGGGCCTGACCATGGCGAATGTGGCCCTGGGTTGCTTCGCGCGCAGGAGGGCTAGTGGCAGCTTTGTGTGATGCGCTTCTTTGCGGGGATTGGCATTTTTGTCGATTGGATTTTCTATGGGGATTACGGAGTTGTGGGATGTGTTTTTGGAGTTGATTTCTTCGTTTTGCAGCGAATCATGTATAGCAGGTGTTTTTGATATTCTCAGCGGGTTTTGTAGAGCATTTCCGCCGGCAGCGGGGCGATTACTACCTTATGGGACTTTCTCGTTCACTTCTACTCTCGATCGTGCCACTGCCGCTCGCCGTTTTTCGGACGCAGAAGCAGCAGGTAACTTCGCGACGCTGCGTTATGATCGTACAGCCGATGTCGGGGGTTGAAAATGCGGTGTCTGTCAGCCGCGCCCTTAGAATGGTGCCGAGATTTACTCTATGTAACGAAAAAGATCTTTCGTTCAGTCTGAATGGCCCTTCCGTAAATAGAAGTGCAATATGGGAAGCCGCCCACGTCAAGCGAGCTGGCCAATCCTCAAACCACCTACACGCAACCCCAGAGCGTCTACATGCGCCATCCGTTGGCTCGTCCGCCATTCTATTTTGGGATCAACCCCCCCCGTCGGCAACGCACATAAAACAAAACCTCCCGCGAAGTCGCAACACCGGTTTTCTACTTCGACGTCTTTTTGAAAAGGGTGCCTCGATTTTCTTTCTGTTTCTCTTTCTCGGGCTGCGCCTTGCCGTCTTTCGGTTCTTTTTCTTTCCTTGCTTCCTTCTCTATCTCGGTCGCTCTACCTCCCAAATTCATCATGTGGATTCTCACTCGCAGGATTGTTTCGCGATTCGATGGCACCCGCGGCGGGGATATACCTACAGAGTCGAAGCTATCTTCCCCGGGAGACGACGAAGCGGCCGCTCCGAGTTTCCGCTGGCGGTATCTCCTGCTCAACCTGTTCTGGCTGCTGGTGTCGGCGGCAGCGCTGACGATGGTCGCGGTATATCTCGCGCGACAGGACGGACGGCAGGCGGATGATGTCCACACGATTGTCGCCTGGCTCGCAGCCGTGGCGAAACTAGCACTGGCTATCCCGCTGGCCGAGTGCATCGGACAGGCCAAGTGGGCGCTGTTCAACAACCGGCGCCGCCTCACCGACCTCGACTACGCCGATGCGGCAAGCCGCAACGCGTTCGGCGCGCTCGCCTGGATCCTGCGCTTCCGTGGCGGCGTCGTCGTCAATCTGGGCGCCGCCTTGGTCGTCGCCGCCGTCGCGTTCGAGCCAGCCATGCAGCACCTGGTGCGGTACCATCTGGTCCAGGTCGATGTCGGCGGGGCGCGGCTGGCCGTCAACACCGACTACTCCCCCTCGCGCGGCTTCGGCCGGGGACTCATCTTCGCAACCCCGCAGGTTGTGCTCTGGGGCGCCTACTCGGCCATCCTCGGCCAGGCCGTGCAAGCAACAGCGTCCTGCCCGACGGGAAATTGCACGATCCCCGCCGCAACTTCGACGGTCGGAATCTGCTCCAAATGCACCGACGTGACCGACTCGCTCTCCCGCGACTGTCGCGACCTGACGGCGGCCAGCGCCTTCTGCGTGAGCAGGGGCACATGCTTCACCACCGGCCGCATGTGCACGTACTCACACTCGGCGACCAACGCGACGGCCGGCAACGGCGACACCTTCCTCGACGTGGTCGCCTCGGGCATCAACTTCGAGAACTCGACGGACGGCAAGGTCTCGATCTCGCGCGACGTCCTGAGCCTGACCGCAGTGTTCATCCAGCCAGGCGACGAAGACCTGCCTGACACGGGCGCCGTGTTCGAGACGCGCTTCCCGGTCGCGCCGGGCCACGTGTCGGCGAATAACGGACGGGACCGGGCCAAGGCTTACACGTGCGCGCTGTCGTACTGCGAGCAGCGACTGCGCTCGACGATCGTCGACGGCGCGCTGGTCGAGATCCGGTCGGTCGCGGACGACTCGTTCGAGCAGCTGACGATGGACCGGCCGGACCTGAGCGACATCACCGACGAGCTGTTCGAACGCGGAATCAACCTGACGCGATCGGCACGGTCGGCGCGGGTCAGCGTGGCGGCGATCTTCGCGCTCTCGCGCGGGCTAGCGGCGTCGCTGACGGGAACGTCGGCGAAACCAGCGTCGCCGGTGCCCGTGCCCGGCGGCGTCTCGGAGCTGCACCGCGCCATGTACGAGAAACTCGCGCGCGTGCCGTTTGACGGTGTCGTTGCAGACATGGCCTTCAGCATGACCAACGCGATCCGCAACGACGGCGACACCGTCGCCGGCGCCGCGTGGACGGCCAGGCGCTTCTGCGCCGTGGACTGGCCGTGGATGGCGCTGCCCGCCGCCGTCTGGCTCTGCACGCTGCTGCTGCTGCTGGCGCTCGCACTCGCAGCGCGCCGCACCCACGTCGCCTGGCTCGGCACCAGCCAACTCGCAGGCACATTCTACGACATGGAGCGTACGGTGCGCAAGGACATTGACGGGCTCGACGCCGGCTGGATGGACAAGCACGGCATGCGCCGGGTCGGGGAGAAATTCAAGCTGCGCGTCGCGCCGGTGCACGGTATCGCCGATGGCAGGTCGAAGATCGAGATGACGATGATGGACTCGCCTGCCTGATTGTGATTTTTTTTATTTCTGTTCATACTTTGTGATTCATTGCCGTTTTATCAATCTGATTTTTCTTTCGTTTCATCGGCCATTGCATGCCACTTGTTGGTGCAGGTTTTGTTCCATTATCCATTCGTTATTTGCATGCGACCTAGGTAGCAAGTTCATAGCGAAACAACTGTTCGTTTCCTAGCTGTCGACCGCCCCGACCTCAAACATTCTACAGGCGGCCCGCTGGAAGGCCCCCTTTGCATTCCGCCCAGGCCGTCCCAAAAGTGGCAGTTCGCACCAAGGAAACAGCAAAGGAAACGAGAGGGGGAGGGCAGCCCGGCCCCGAGACCTTACTCTTCTCCCACAGAGGCCATGAAGTAGGGCGTGGGGATGAATAGAGGTTTCTCACCACCGCCCACTTCCTCGACCTCTTGCTTCCGCTCCCCTTCCCTTTCTCTGCGTTCCCGGAGTCCCACTCTGACGCCTCGCTCTGCGGGTCTTCCGCAGCCGGGGGCGGGACCCCCACACATCCGTGGTGGGGATGAAGCCCAGTATCTCCTGGCTGCACCTAGCATCGGCGAGGTCATGTATTTCAAACCGGCCATTCTCCCTCCTCCATGTTGGTTTAGCAGATCTATTGGGTAATGAGCATCAACCTGATCGAGTCCACACGGTCCGTGCCTGGGAAGCCATAAAACTCACCCTGCAGCAATGTACGGAAGAATTGAAGAAGCAGGCTTAGTCTACAGGACGCCCTTTAGCAACTCAGGCCAATAGGGTAACGTCTAGGACTAGGAGCCCTTCGGAAGTCTGGATGAAAATTGTCGAAAATTGAAGTCGTTAAAATCCATTCGTAGGAGTTTGTATCGGGCCTCGTTCGGTGGAATGGATCGTTAAACCCATATCTTTGGTCAAATAGCAAAAATATTCCTCAGACTTGGTATTTGTCTGATTAATCTACCAGAGGCTGGCATCCTTTGCACTTCTGAGGAGTTTTGTCCTGAAAGTCCTGACAACGGGTTCCCGGGGTCTGGAAGTTTCATCGTAACTCGCCCTGGATTGGACCTAGACTGGCTGTTGCAGTTTAGGTGGGTTTCTGCTGGTCGCTGAGTTTTATGGCTTCCCAGGCCCTTTGCGGTTCAGTCAGTGTGTTTGGGTTTCCTCCTAGGGTTGAATCCTGAGTTGTGTTCTCCTATTTCTTGACCTATTGCAGGCAGGAAATCTTGGCGACATCTTTGGCTCGCCGTGATCTCTCGAGATCCCCAGGTGCAAGTAATGAAGCAAAAAAATAGTCCATACGGTCCACACTCCCCCACCCTCCAAATCCGGGGGCTGACGATAGATTCCCAATTCGCGAGATGTAGGTGTATCCACACTGAAATCCCGGAGTAGCGTATGTCCCACCCCAACCCCCAGCTTCATCCGCACGGTCCGATGCAGGTATGTAGTGTGCTTACTTAAGCAGGCAGTCCCTTCGAGAGGGCCCGGTTAGAGAGACAACTTTCTTACTCCATCCAGTAGCATCCCGCCTAACCGCTTCAACTCGATGCTGAGATCCACTGACCTGTCCGTTCCGGGAGTGACTAGACCTCTGATATTCTAGTCTATTCACGGGCGAGAGGAGGCCAGGGTAACCACTAGCCAGCCAAATATTTGTCGTAGAAGAGAGGAGAAACACTTGCTATCTAGCAAGGAAAACTCCCTTCGCGGGGGGGTAACGGACGTCACGGTGCCAGAGGTGCCAGAGCGGGATCCGAATTCCTCATCCCTTGCCCACTCAGGGTGCTGCTTGTCGGGGCGTAGTATATATAGCACATAGTGCAGTGTACCTTACAGCTCAGTTCTCCGGGGAAAAGTAGAACACCTTCCAGGAAGGAAGGCATCGAATGCAAGAGGCTCAAGAGCGTGTGAGACATTGCGAGTGGGTAAGCAGCTACATATGTGGGGTCCCCGGAACGGCGGACCGGAGCGAAAAGGAAGGACCTCGTGTCTGCATGTGGCAGCCGTGAAGTAAGCGAGTGAGTGAGTATATATATATACAGTACCTAGGCAAAAGTGTTCGTGATGTCTCAGAGCTCGAACCATGTTTCAGCCCCTGGTCGACGGGCCTCCTCAACTCGCCGAGCCTCCAACGTATATTAAAGTAGATACACAACACACGAAAGTGAGAAAGAGAATGAGAGAAGAGTAAGAAAGTCTCAGTACATGAATTAATAGCGAGTGTATTACCCCTTTGCTTCAATGACGGCCTGCACTCGGTCAGGGGTGGACCTCCACAGAGCCTCAAACTGCTAGGGTGGAATCCTCTCCCAGCAGCGAGGGAGAACCTCGGCCAGCTTCTTCTTCACCTTCTCGGGGTCGCCTGGATAGTCGCCAATGTCGGGGTAATCTGCGAGAAGTTGTCGCTTGAGTAGGGCCCAGGCATGCTCGATCGGTTAAGGTCGGGGGAGTACGCAGGGTGACTTTCGCGTGGAATTGCATAGCGCTCAAAAAACGTAAGCATAATCTTCGCAGTGTGGATTTTTGCATTGTCCTGTTGAAAGTGAGGACTACCGAGGGCAGAGCGTACGTCCTCAAGGACAGGAATAAGCCAGCGGCGCAGTAGCTCTCGGTAGACATGGGCGTTAACAGAACCGTGCAGGGAACAAGCGGGCCGCTCTGCTTGCCCCAGAAACAACCCCATACCGTCAATTTCACCTGTCGATGCCTTACAGGATGGACACAGTCCACAATCCACTTCTCTGGAGGGGTGCGGAAAACCCATTTCTGACGCCCTGCCGGTTCCTTCTCCACACTACACTCGTCGCTATAGATTACCCGTTGAAAGTCCTCCGCAGTCCAATCCTTGTGTGCCAATGCCCATTGGAGCCATGGCTTCGCGTGTTCTGGCTTTAGCTTTGGTCGCGCCCTTGCTAGCCACTTCTTGATGTTGTGCTGACGGAGAAGACGATCGAGAGTGTCTATGGAAATATGGGGGGCGTAGATCCGGGGATTTGCTCGCGTGTATACTGCCAGTTCTTCCGGACTCCCCGTAGGATAGCTCGCTTATCGCGTTGGGTAAGAACTTCTGGTCGGCCAGAACGTGGGAGATTATTTGTATTACCGCGCTTATGGTATCGTTGGAGGAAGCTCTTGGTAGTTGACCAAGGACGACCGAGAATGAGGGAGACTGTTGAGATTGTGCCGTAGACAACGAAGAAAGCGATGATCATACCCTTCTCAACATTGCTCAATTCTCTTCGCTTTCCATGGATTTTTTCGTATTTGGGAATCTTTAGCATGCGAGGCTGCAGTTTCCCTCGAGATTTCTTTGCAGTATGTTTCCCGGCGGGTGGCATGGTGTTTTTGTGGTGCAGAGAGGTCGCGTCGCCCGACGAGGAAGTGGGACCCTGGGCTGAAAAATGGCCCGAGCTCTGAGACATCACGAACACTTTTGCCTAGGTACTGTACATATGGTGTGGGTTACCTCTCTTCCACTAGGATCCATGGCCCTACTTACATACATACATACACCAGATCAGCCACCAAGCCTACTGTGCCTACCTTGATGAGCGCGCATCGCCGTCGACTGAGCCCGGAACGCACCCTGCCCGCCCGCCGTCTGGTACCCACCAAGTTGTAAGACCACCTTCTCCGCACCCGCAGATGATCGTCAGATCGCACCTCGAGGCAGCCGTGAATGGGCCCCCGAATCCCGGGCCGACGCTGCTCGGCGTAGTATTCTTGTTAGCGAGCCTGTCGACGATCATCGTGGCTGTACGGCGGATCACCATCAGCTCCGCAGCTGATATGGAACACTCGCTCACCGACATCGCTGGCTGTACTGTCGCACGTGGATAATCCGCAGCATCACCATCGGCGACCATCCGATAGCGTTCGACTGGTATGCACTTGCCTCTCTCACGCACGCTCGTCGACGAGAGCCGAGGCTGGCCCTTCCGCCAGCAGAGGTTAACACCTGGTGCCTCGGCGACAGCAACCACTTCTACGTGCACTACCGCACGGGCACGCACGCGGCCGAGCTGACCGACTGCACGCACACCACCGTGCCGACGCTGAAGCTGTGGTACACGTACTAGCAGCAGTACATGTCGCGCTGTACTTCGCCAAGATCTCGATCCCGTGCTTCTACTACCGGCCGTCCCAAGAAGTTGTACCGCCGGTCGGTGTACTGCCCCGGTGGCGTCATCACGCTGTACTCGACGGCCATGTTCTCCGCCAACGCTATTCTCCAGTGGTATGACTTCCAGTTGGCGGGCGGGTCTCGCTGACACGGAAAAGGTAATCGGCTTACAGACCGTGATCGTGAGCATCGTGCGCATCAACGCGCTGTACAAGTACCAGTAAGCGGTCGAGAACTCCCTGGGCGTCCCGACCTTGCCTTCAGCCGAGTTTATCCAACACACCCAGACTGACCGAGGCAGACGTGGCCGCGTACATACTGATCAGGACGCGGGTCGCGGCCAACATGGCGATATCGTTGGCGTCGGCGCCGCCGCTGAAGCCGCTGGTCAAAGCGCTTGTGGCCGACTCCAACAGTCGACGGGGTAAGTGAAGCGGCCCGGCAGCGATACTAGCGGTGGCAGTGGCGTCAGTGGCGGCGTATCGGGTTCCGACAACCACCGTCGGTTGAGGGTTCGGAAAGAGTGGTGGTATTGAAGACAGCACGGCCACTAGAAAAGGGCAACACCCCACCGACTGCCAGACAGCCAGCGCCAGCGTCATCATGCGCACCACTGCCGTCAAGATCGATATCGAGGCGACAGACCAAAGGACGACTACGAGGACAATCTGGAGCGACTTGCCGTAAACCAAACAGAGAAAGAAGGAAAAAAAATTAAAAAGAATATCTGTAGTTAACTGCAAGGAAACTAGCTAGCCGGGTGGGTCCGTTCAGGGTGTTTTTTGATTGTTATTATCTTCCAGGTACTACTCCAATATGTAGTGATAAATGTTGTGGATGTTACATACATATGCAAAGCCTACGGATAACGAGGACAGGAGGCAGGGAGGCGCACAGATATCTACGCACATTACATAAAGTAAGCACATGACGAAGTAGCAGGAAGAATCAAATCTGAAAGTGAATCAGTACTTGAGGTGTGATTCACGGCTAGCCATTTTGGGCGCCCCCCTCATGCCGAGGCAATGTACCTATATTCTCGGATGTTCCGAGCCCACCCAACAACCACAATAAAAAATGGTTCGAACTTCCAATTGTCCGTCTAATATGCCTGCTGCACCAAAGGCGAAATCAAGACTTGACCCGAAGCTCACGAGAACGATATGGCCCTGACAATCACGGAAGGGGAAGCTTTAGAGGAATGGTGATTACATATGCATAGGGCTACCCGACACGACTTGACCTGCTACGAAGTATGGTATGTGTTGTTGTTGAAGACCAAGAACGGCGGAATCTTGAATGCACTAACGATTTCTTTCACCTGACGCTTGGTCCACTGATGGCGGCTATTAGGCGGGATCTGCACGGAAATCTGCTCGGTTCGAATCTTGATCCTATTTTGGGGAGAATTGGTACAAACCGATTCTACCACGACATCCAACATTATCGGCGATGCAGGGCTCCCCGGCCGCGCCGATCCTGTTCATCACTTACCTGTCTTCGAGGCGGTTGAGAAGGCGGTCACAGGGTCAGCGGACTGTCCTTCGTCGATGACATAGGATGGTGGGCGGAAGGCAGGTACGAAGTGACGGTGGCGGCCAAGCTCTCGGAGGCAGCAACTGCCGCCATCACCTGGGCGGCTGAGAATGGGGTGGCCTTTGACCAGGACAAGACAGAGGCGGCTCTCATCCGAAGGAAAAAGAAGCGATCGGAGGCCAAAGTCAGGGTAGGGGACAACGAGGTCCCCTTCAACAAGCAGGCGACAAGGTGGCTAGGTGTGTGACTTGACTCGCAACTCAAGCTGCGGCATCACCAAGAGGTCCGAATGAAGGAGGCAAGGAAGGCACTGGCCCGGCTGCAGCGGCTGACCGGGAGAATGGGGCTATCGCCGACGAACTGCCGCAGGGTAATGACGGCGTGCGTCCAGTCGACAGCCATGTTCGGTGCAGAGCTGTGGTGGAAAGGGGAGCAGGGAGGCACGGATGGGATGGCGAAGGAGCTCCAGGTAATGGTCAACCGGGAGGCAAGAGCGACGACCGGATGCTTCCGGACAACCAACCAGGGAGCACTGGCAATGGAGGCCGGGCTCAGGCCAGCAAGCAATCAGCCGGAGAACAGGCAGCGGCGATTCGGGTTGCGGCTGATCAGTCTCCCCCAGGGGGAGAAGGCCAGGGAGATCGTCGGCGCTCGAACAGCGATCGGGAAGAGGCTGGCGTCAGCCTTGCACTACACCTGGACGGCGACGGAGGAAATAGTGCTGGGCAGGGACCCCCTCCGCTTCGACGCCAAAGCGGTTCAGGAGGAGAGGGAGAAGGCGATGGAGGAGGCGACAGCGCAGCGACCGGGGCTCACAATGTTCACAGACGGGTCGCGGATGGAGGAGGGAGCCTCTGGGTATGCGGTGGCTTGGAAGGAAGGCCAGACCTGGAAGGGCGTGAAGACCCACATGGGGTACAACCAGGAAGCCTTCGACGCGGAGTGCGCGGCCCTGGCGCGAGCGCTGGAGCTGGCACGAAGAAGAGACCCGCCCCCGGCGCGAGTCACCGTCTTCACGGACGCACAGGCGGCGATCAAAAGAATGGAATCGGACGAGCCAGGACCCGGGCAGAAATACGCTCTCGAAGCAAGGGAGCATATCGCTGCACTCCGGAGGGCAGCCCCAGACATCGTCATTGAGGTCAGGTGGTGCCCCGCACACGAAGGCGTGGAAGGCAACGAGAAGGCGGACGAGTGGGCAAAGCTGGCGGCGGAAGAGCCAGACGCCCGAGGGGTGGAAGGGCTGGAATGGTTCACCTACTCGGACCGGCCAGAGGAGCGCGCGATGCCTCCCCCAGGTCCCTTGCGAACATCAAGCGAGAGATCACCGAGAAGAAGTGGGCGGAGGCACGGAAGTGGGCTGGGGGCAGGACCTCCAAGAAGAAGTACAAGATGCCGACGAGCCAGAAACCCAACGGCACGGTGGCTGGGAGCGCCAAACGACTTGCCGAACGGTTCTACCAGCTGAAGACGGGGCACTGCCGCACGGGCGAGTATCTGCACTGGACAAGATCCCGGCCGACGGCCCAGTGCTGGTGGTGCCCACACCCCAGGCAGACGAGAGAGCATCTCCTGAAGGGGTGCCCGAAGTGGAGGAAGCAGCAGAGAACGCTGTGGAAGGAGGTGTGGAAGGAGACGGGGAAGAGGAGACGGTGGTGGAAGGCACACGAGCTCTTCGCCGACCGGAGGTGCAGCCAGGCGGTGCTGAACTTCCTCGCCTCCACGGAGGTGGGGAAAACAGTCCCAGCTGCAGACGAAGACGCTAGGAGTGAGGCGTCGGAGTGGGAGCTCCGGGAGAGAGCGGAGCGGGAAGAGGAAAGGAGGGCGGAGGCGGAGACACTGGGCAGGGGCATGGAGAGGGAGGAGCACCCGCTCTTCCTCCCCACCCCCCCTTCATGGCACTGGCGGGAGAGGAGTAGGGTGTTCTGCTGCTTTTGTTTTTCCTTTGTTCATTTCTTCGGGAGGGCCGGGCGGAGGGCACAAGGGGAGCTTGCATTGTGCCGCCCTGCGCGGTTTGCAGCCAGGAAACGGATTGTAAATAGCCCCCTCGTCATGATCTACATAGGTCGCATACGAGTAATGATAAAAAAAAAAAAAAAAAAAAAACATTATCGGCGATGGACAGTGAGCCCCTCAACAATGCCGCGCATTGAACAACGATTCCAAGACCATCCGCAAGGATTGAAACAAACGATTAGCGAGTTGAAGATCAAGCCCCATAACATCAATAATTGTATTATGGATGAGAACGGATTCTTTCTTGGCTTCACACAGCGTTCTGTCAGAGTGCTTGTCAAAGGATCAGAGAAGGCGGCATTTCTTTGGCAACCAGGACAGCAAGAAATGATCACAGTTTTCGGGGCTGTTGGCGCATTCGAACAAGAGATTCTGTTCATATTTCATGTCCACCGGATTCTCTGGATTCGGAGCGGATGTAACTTAACCCCTCTGTACTCAGATTGGATGCATTCTCTCTCACTGCCCATGTAGTCTGAATGTGATTCTGTAACTGTACCCTCTCCAACCTTTCAATACCGAATCGCCAAGTAGCTAGGTTCAATCGCGATATCGTCACCATGCTATGTTGTCTCGTCACGGAGTCACAGAGTCGCCGTGGCGCTGGCTAGCTGTAAAATTCTTTCCGTGCGATCGCAGAGTCGCCGCTAAATTAGGTTACCCCGCCACTAGCACCACGAAGTTCCTCTCTATGGAAAGTGGCTTTCTTTGTCTTCATGTCAGTAATAGTTCGACTGCATTCACCCGAGTCTGTCGCCCAGTGTTCTCCCACACTTTAGTCAATAAAGGCGCACACGGGTGATGAATAAACACTCGCTTGCGGACGGGTTGTGGTTGTGGTGGTGGTGATGTGGCACGGGGCACTGCTTAAGGTAGCTAGCCTTGAATCACACCTCAAGGAGTGATTCACTTCCACTTCCAGGTTTGATTCACTTCCTGCGCTACTACATACGTTAGATATCTACCTGCATATGTGGAGTATAATCACGGCCCCAGCTGCGGGCGTTGTCTGGTATCCGGTCCAAGCCACACCGCTCATGACTGCGCAAACGCCGCACTAATTTAGTTCCGTACTCGTATCATCTGACTTGATCTGTGTGGTTAGCGTCCCCCTCGTTCTCGCAGGCAGTGATCCCAGCGAATGTTTCCAAGGAGCTGAAGAAGGAAGTGAACCCTCGAAGTGTGTTTTACCGGGGTGGGGATTTTCCCCCCGCCCAGTCAATTGCTCGGACGAGACGATCGCACAATAAGAGGTCGGACGGCGTGGCGGCACTAATTGCGCCGTGCGCAGCCCAATATTATGGGAGCTGGCGAGAATTCATTGCACAGCTGAACTTAAGGTTGCTATTCTGCACGTAGGTATCACTCGCACGGGGCGGAGAAGAGCGCAATTCGCCGTCATTGGTCGGAATAGCGAAAGCAACACCATCTCAGCAGCTGAACGAATGCTAGTGTAACTAGGCAGCTGGATGTATCCCTCAGCCTTCAGTTTCCAACCCGAATCCCAATCGCAGCTCCGCTCCTGGCTCCCTCTCGACCAAGGGACTGCCTGCGCCGATTCTGTCCCAGTGGTGCGCATCCAAACACGCCTGGCGACTCGCGCGCACTGCCGGTCGGCAGCGACGCCGCAGTTCCTCCTCGTACTGGGTGATCGCGAGTTCGAGCCCGACCTCGCCGTCTGCCACGCGCTGCAGAGAATCTGCTAGGTTCACGGCGTCGGTGATTCCGTGGTTGGCGGCGTCGCCGCGATCTTAGGGCAATGCAACGTCAGCAGAGCGTATTCACTAGTTACAACAAAAAAAAAGCACTTACACATAGTCATGGCGTGAGCAGCATCGCCGGCCAGAGTGGCTCTTCCGCCGCGGTTGTCCCAGCGCATATCCGCCCAGTCACCGAGATTCGCCGTCATGGTGAGGGTGTCGTCCGGGATCCTCTGGATGACGTCCTTCAGCGGGCTCGCGAAGCTGTCTACTAGCTGTTTGACCATCGCCACTCGCGCGCTGTTTTCTGCGGGCGGCTCCTGGTCGCGATTGCACTTGTCCCAGGACAAGGCTATCTGGACAGCGTAGTTGCCATCCCCAGAGGTCTTCGGCGTGTCGAGGACTGTCCTGACCTTCAGCAGCATCACGGGCGCCGTGGTGGAGTTTACACGTACCGCTCCACCATAGAAAATCGTTCGTGACAGGATGCGTCGCCTGGAAGAGCAGAGGGGCGATGGCAGCGAGCGGTTCCATCTGCTCGGGAGTCACGCTGATGGTGAGGCTGATGCCACGAACGGGGAGCGGCACGAGAGCGTGTGTCTCCGGGGCCAGGATCTTGCGCACCCGCGAACCGCTGCCGTCGGCGCCGACCAGCAGCGTCCCGGTTGCGCTGGTGCCGTCCTCAAACTCGGCCGTAACGCCGGTGCTGGCCGTCGTGAGTCCGACGAGGCGTTTGTTCCACTGGAAGTGCACTCGCAAAATCAGCCACTCTCTCCAGCCGCAGCGCGACGATATCCAGTGCGTCGGAAACATGCCTGCACGGGCAGGCCCTCGAGCATCAAGCGTCGAAGTCTCTCGCGCTTAACGCGGATCCTCTCCGCGGGGGGGATGCGGTATCTCAGCTCGGCCGTCGCGGCATTCAGGCAGGCCATGTCCATCTCCCGCCCGGGCTCGATCGACGGATCCACCTGTGCTTCAATGAGGCGCGGATGCAGGTCGTCCGGAAGCGCCCTGTACAGCGCGGGGAGCGCCCACTGCAGCGTCATGCCCCAGCCCTGACCGCGCGCCGCGGGGTGTGCATCGCGCTCAAATATGCTGAAAGGAATCGATTTCTTGCGCGGTCAGGCACAAACGCACAGCTGACATCACGTGATCGTGCGATACCTACCTTGCGCAAGGCCTGGGCAAGAATAGCACCCGCGATACCGCCGCCGATCTGGAGCACGGTTATCTGCCGCCCGAACGACCACCATCCCAGCTGGCATCGATTCGATACGTACTATGAGAACGTGCTGAGGGCCACTAGTAGTCATTGTTGCTGTGTTTTTTTGCAGCTGCACCCGGCGAGGGATTAGGGGGTTCATATACCGTAGTCGAACTCTCATGCCGCTGAGTTTTCGTGAAACACAACGCAGCGCAGCCCTGCAATCGCCCGACGTATCGGGCGCGTTCGGGATCGATCGGTCACGTCACACATATTTTTCCCATGCTATCTAGGGACGCCGCTGGCTACACGCCGAGTGATGGTACGATGAATAGGCAGTCAGGGGCGCGCGTAGGTACTAGTGGGGGGTGCAAGTAGTCCACCCGAAACCGACGCCGCAAGGAGAAGTGCTCTACACAGTCCAGTCCGCCTCACCTAGGAGGGGGCCGCCAAGCTTTTTGTGGGGGACGGACTTGACGGACCGCAGTCGACTGCAAAGCCCAGGGCAAGAAGCCGATCGGGCCTCCAGTCAGATGCCAGAGCCTGGAAGAGAATGGTGGGTGTGCAGACGCTAACTATAACTACGGAAAGAGGTGGATTGGCCGCCGCGACACCGCCGGACTACATAGGCAGTTGTATTTCATCACCCTATGTCCTCCTCACAGAGTGCGTTGAGCCTGCCCTCTACCACTCCGCCCAAGACCCCCCCAGCATCAAGATGCGTGCTGGTTCGTTCGGCTGGGCTGGCAGGGGCTGCTCGGACGCAGCTCCACATACAAGTGATTGCTTTGCCGGATGATTCGCCTCGTTCCCTTGCGGGCGTACCATAGGGGTGCTATTATTATCAGTGTGTGATCTACATAGACCAGACATGCCTGCAGAAGGGCCGAAGTTGGTCTGCCAACGCTTGACCCTTCGCCGAGTCCGCCATCACTACACTAGCGCTCTTCAATAATAAATTTCTTTCACTCGGGTCTGGAAGGAAAAGTCTAAGCCCCCAAACTCCGGAAAATCAATCAGTACCCGGAACCCCTCCGGCGAGTGTGCCAAAGTCTGCTCGGCACAGATGTGTGGTTGTCGGGGTTCTGTGATGATTTTCCGATGACTCGAAAGGTGCGTTGATTTGAAATTTGGTGTTAGGGTGTGTAGAAAATTCACTGAATATTTTTTTTGGCACGTGATCGGCTAATTCCATACTATCCTCCACCTGTGAGTCATCGAGACTACATTGGCGTCGGGAAAAGTTTCCTGACAATAAAGCCCCCCACCACCCCCACGAACTCACCGAATGCAACTTCCTCAGGCAAAGAATGCCAGCCAACATCGTTGTAGCGCCACCAATTCGCAAAAACAGGCGATAACGGTCAGACGGCCTTTCTCAGTCTCCCTGTGTGCTAAACTGGGATTTGTATTCGGCGCTGCGGATATCACACTCTATGATCGCCATTGTCGTATCGGGGGCGATGTAATTGAAGCTGCCGAGTGCTTGAAAAGATGGCAGAGATGGGATCATCGCCGCTACATAGTGAGGTTGTGCCAACTGCGGAAGGGAGGTGTTTGATAACTAGAAGATTCGATGTGGGGATTTTACACGTGACTGAGAGCGCTAGCGATTGCTTGAAGACGAAGACTAGACTTGAGTACTTCTTCTGTACCAAGGAAATTATAAAGGAAAGCCGCCCCCAAATCTCACTCCTCTTGCTGGGCGCCAGGGAGGTGGGCGTGGGGGTGAGGGCTGTTCCTTACCTCCGTTTTTTCCCTCCACCCCCTCTCCTCTTGCATTTCCTTCCGTTCCTGGAGTTCCCCAGAGTGACTCGACCTAGGGTTGGTCGGTCTGATTATATCCCGACCAGAACCCGACGTTGCCCACAACTATTTCGGAGGCGTCGAGGGATGGCGATGTTGAGACGTCGCGCCGTCTGGCTTGGCGGTATCAAGTGGCAAACAAAAAGCGAAAAACATGTGGCTTGCAGTCGACCCACACGGACTGCCGCCGTCCGGCCCCACCCCGAATGGCTGGGCTACGTTTCATACAGTCCCGTCCAAGCCTTCGGCTGGACTGGCTGAATCCAGTCCATCCCGTCCAAATTGGTCTGTAGAACATTGGCAAGGCGTTGACGAGGGTCGTTGCCGGTAGCCGGTAGCCGGAAAGTCATTGCTGTGAGCGCACGCATCCGCCGGGCCTGACGCCGTCTGGGGATGGACCACCTACAGTATTTACCCATGATGTCCGACGCCGGTGACCTGCCAATGGCACCGCTGGTGGCCTGACGAACCCAGCGGGTGTGCGAACAGTTTCGCGCGCAGATGACCCTGATGCGCGGTGACAGGGCCTGCAACCTTCCCCTCCGTTTCCTTTCCACCCTTCCCTCCCCTCCCGTTGGCCGTCCTCATGATTCACACCAGCTGTGGGCCAGGTTTCCCGCGAGTCAGAGCCCAGATCTCTCCAGCCGGCCAGCCAGCACATTTTGCGATCTTTCAAGGAGAGAGGAAAGGCCAGGCTGCGATGAAAACGATGGTTGGCTTGTGGGGTTTCAGAGGAGAGGGAGAACATCCGTTGACAAGGGATCTCAGGTTGTCCAGGCCGAAGGGTGGCGGCGGGAGAAACCCTAGCAGTTGGGCGCACAGCCTATGGCCTGACACAAGGCGGTGAAACTCGCGGCCTCTCTCGGCGCCCCCAGCCCGATCTGCGCGTGTGCTCCTCCATGTGGGCGATCGACTGTGGCACGGCGGCGGGCATTGGTGGCCTGGTGCCTCTTCGCCGCGCAAGAAATCTGCGGTGGGTGAGATAGGATTCGTGAAATATTGCGTGTCCGCTGACCATGGGTACTACTAACTTGAGGCAAGAGAGTGAGCAACCTGACCAGCCGTGATGTCTCTAGCCGGCCCCCGCCACGATCCAGAGCTCCCTGTTACTCGCCAACCTTCATGACACAAAACCGCGGCGCCGAAGCCTAAGCCGTTGAATATCTGGGTTGCCGAACGGGTTGTTGGGGGGCCTGAAAGCTTTGGTACATAACTTCGAACTCGCCGGAAGCCCAGGGTTTGAAAATGTATCACGCAACCGAACAGAGACTCATTAGTAATCGCGTGCGACTTTCTAGAAGATGCTCGACATATTTTTTTCCCAGTCATCGCTGATGTGTGATAGGTGTTTGTCGTGCTGTGAGCTGGGCTAAGGAATGTTTGGTGGAAGTTGGAGAATGGTTGGCATTGGCGGTCACAAATTGTATGCTAGTGGTTGTGGTGGATTTCATTTTATTGTAGCGCAGTCAGCAAAGCCCAGACCTGACTCAGGCGTGAACGCGTTACATCGATCACCCAGAAACCCAGGGTTTCTATGTACCTACGTCAATATTTTGTGTAGCTTGAAACCGAACAAGGCCTGAATAAATAAATATATAAAAAAAAATGCCTCCCCCAGTATGCGGCTTGCGTGCAGCTGTATGCTCTGGCGGGTGGAGCCAGCTCGCTTTCTCTCGTCAACCGAGCCTTCATCACAAATCGCTGTGGAGGTTCTGTGGGCGCCGTGTGCTTTTGGGACGCACCGCTAACCGGTCCCCCCTTCGGATCGACGGACGGTTGATATCGGCGGCGATCGCTGATCGTAGTCTTGCGGCTGGCCTGTTCGACTTGCTATCCATTGGACCGCAATTTGCCCGTGGCGCAGGAATAGTACGATCCCGGAGGACGTGCGCGCAGCCTCTCAGCAATGGAGACTGTAGGGATGTGTATTATTTTCATTCGACTGGTAGTGCTCGCGCCAGAGCCCAGAGGTATCTATAAAACGATTCTTCGGTGTTTTAGGAAACGCACCAGACCTCCACGCCAAATTAAGCAGCACAACTTCCAAAGCACACAATCAAATAAGAAAAAGCAAAGAACAAAGAACAGAGGAGAAGTATTCGCAATCCAATCCTGCCGAGCCAACCCACCTATCGCCGCTGCGTCTTTCTTTTTGGAATATCCGCGTTGTGCACGCGTCGCTGGTGATCGAGGAGGTTATCCTTCCGTGTAAAACCCCTAAGACGGGCGCACTCGGCGATGTAGCAGTAGTACAGCCGCGGCGGTTTCGGCATCTGCTCCCGGTGCATGGAGGCCTCGTGGCGGTCGCGGTCAGCTTTCTTTGGGAAGCCCTTGGCGCAATGGCGGCATTGGAACCGCGCTGGTACTGGGGGAGGAGTCCTGCCAGTACAGTACGTCAGCCGCCAGCGATGGGGGGACCAGAGAGAGAGACTAACGGGATCCCGTAGTCGTTGTCCAGCGCCAGTTGTGGCCGCTTGGCGGAGGAGCGGCTGGGCGAAGAAAGTGTGGGCGTGGTGGGTCTGTAGACATCCAAATCCCAGGCGGCAGTGCCTGCTCCCGTCGCACCCAGTACTGGGAGGGACCTCGGCGTCGAGTTGGCCAAGTCTGTGGCGCTGGACACCACAGCCGTGCATTGGCAGTTCGGACACATGCGTTCGAACGCCAAGGTCGGATTCCGTGGTATCTCCATGAACATCTGCGGAGAAGCAGTCATAGGGCTACAGGCATGCGCCCGGCTGGTTAGTAGCCGTGAAGCAAGGGAGAGGCGGGTTTAGGATGAACCCGATAGAAGAGGTGAGGCTTCTCGCACCTGTTGGTCGTGCTCCAAGTGTACGCTGCTCTGTAGTCGGCGGAGTAGAGCCCCCTTGGGCCCGTGTCCGGTATCGGGGCCGGCAGAATAGGATGTCTGCCGGGCTCCAGCCAGTCCAAGATGTCGAGTGATCCCGCCGACGACGACGGCGACGTCGAACCCGGCAAGTTATGATTGGCATATGCATGGTTGCCGTGGCTCGTTGGTAGCAACACACTCATATTTTTAGACATGTGACGAAACAACGGGAGGAGCTGGAGTCTGCTTCTCCGCCGTCGAGGACGGAGAAGGATCCTTATACATAAATCCTCTTGCGGCTGGAAGTAAAAGCAGTTCAGCCGCAAACGTGCGCGGTGCGCGGTCGTGCTGGGACTTTGGTAACAAATGACCTGCTGTGACACGAGTTCGGTGAGGGTCTCCTACGGACCCCAACTGCTCACGGTTTACCCCCCTGTCTCCACATTTGACCCCACATGCCTCTGGGCTATTTTCATGATTCGTGTCTGCCGGGTAAATCTACGCGTGTCAAACCTTCTCGTCCCTGCAACCCTGAATTCAACCAGGCGGTGGCAACGTAACAGCACCGAACACAGCATCCGATGCTGTCTTGTGGGCCGGTCGGGGTATCGGCAGCGGACTAGGCTTGGAACAAAGCGTGATGAAAACACACAATGCGGAGAGCGATGGCGCAGGGAGCTTCAGATTTTCTTCTGCGCGTCTGTGGGCATTGTAGGCAGATAATGGTGTTCATTCGCCGTAGCTACTTGGTGACAATCGATGGCGTGATAGTGGCAACCCAAGAGTCGATGGTGGCAGTATTTAAGAATCATGGGCGACGGGAATCGGATAGGTAAGATCTATATACAAAGAGATAGCATTACGGGAGTTCCCGCAAAAAAAAAAACACAAAAAAAACATACAATTCCAGCAAAGTCGGCGTTCATCCTTACCTGCGCAAACACGGTGCACTAAATCGGGCTGGCTCTGTTCCTCTTGAACCTTGGCTGGGCTGAACAAAGGGACAACATGCATGTGCTTGGAGACGGGTGCGGGGGCAATACTGCACTGTCGGTCCTTTCGACTCACGGATCCCTTTTATCGACTGGGAAGACGGATGAGGGGATGTTCTTCAGAGTAGCCCCGAGTCAGCTCTGGTATTGTTGATCATGTCCTTAAAGGGGGACTTGGCCGGAGGCCAGGTTCATATTGGCAGATCCGCGGCTGTGTGCGATGGATGGGCTGGCGGAAAGGTGGCAAGGAGGGAAAGGCGCCAGCGAAGGCACCAGGTAGTGCTGCTCAGAGCAGCTCCTCCTAGGCATCGGTGTTTCTACACGTTCAGCTGCTGCCGTTCGGCATGATGCATACCCAAACCTGAATATTCAACGATAGCATAATGGAGGATTGCTGGGGTAGTTATTTCTTTTTTAATTTCCGGCACTTAGTAACGAAAAATAGTGTCTAAACAGGAAATTTATACAACGAACACCTCCAACCCACCGAGAGGAGGTTGGTGCTGGGTTGGGTTGGGTTGGATTGTGCTGGGTTAGTTGGCTGTGACTGGTGCCAGGATGCAGAACCTTTTTCGGCGGCTACAGCGCGTATGCCTCTCAAGCAAGGCAATACAACATGAGCTCCGAGTTGGAGATTTACAGGCTTGTCGGTATGTCACTGTGCGGCGTGGTGCATCGAGCACCCCATCGTCGTGAGTCAGTATAGGTGTACAGTACACTATCGAAGCGCGCGGTAGTTAACCTGCGCGCACGCCCCAAAATGTTGCACATATGTACGTCGCTACCGGGGGCCGGGCACCTACCGGGCAACTACCGGGCAAGGCGGGCTTTCCTGCGGGTTGCATACCTGGCTGGAGCTGAGCAAAGCCGAGCCGACTAGGTTTATACCGCCAGGCTGGGACCGAACCGGACAGGTAACCGGCCAACAGAATCAGTTGAACTGGCGTCGCTGTATCGATGACCAGGAGTCACCGTTGAAGGATACTGGAGGAAGCATAGTTAGTCGCATAGACACGTTGCGAGGCTTGCTTCTCCACCCGCTAACTGCGCGGGCGTGAATATCCACCTGCTGCTCACGACACCCCTTCATCCAGCACTTCCGCGAGACGGATTTTCGCAGCACGTGTTTTTCTTGTTAGCCAACCTGAAAAGAAAGCCAAAATAACCGAGGGGCCAGCTCGAGGCTTCTTTCCGCAAACGGCCGGCCGCCCCGCCCGCAATGCCCACTAGACACAGCCGCACAGAAGGCCCGCCGGGAGCGCGGCGTTGCGGGCGGTGGAGTTCCCCAGTAGCCCCTAAGCGCCGGCTGGATGACCCTACCCAGTTTATCCACACACGCCCCACGATTTCCCGGCCGTGCGGAGAAGCTCGGTAGGCTAGGCGGGTCTAGGCTGCTGTCGGCCGAGGGTACGTATCGCCGTCAACCCGGTCCGACGCACCACAAACAGCAACGAAACCAGGCTGGGAATAAGTGCAGCCGCAGTTGCCGTATGTGCGTGGTATGTAAGGCGGACGTGCAGAACCCGATCTTCGCTAGTTATTTCCCTTCACGCTAATGTTTTGCTATTGTATGGGATCAGATGCAATGAGAAAGAAAGGAAAAGAAAGTCCCACTGGACACGGTGCTTCACGGCGGCGGGCAACGTGATTGTCAACGTGATTGTCAACGTGATTGTCAACGTGATTGTCAATGTGATTGTCAACGTGATTGTCAACGTGATTGTCAACGTGATTGTCAACGTGATTGTCAACGTGATTGTCAACGTGATTGTCAACGTGATTGTCAACGCGACTGTCAACGGATGGAATATATTACCCATTCAGCAGGAGTGGGTGATGGTTGGTGCCTGGCGTCGGGGTGCCACCAGTCGATAGCTACTTCTAGTGACGCACGAGAGTCGAGAGGTGGCCCCGCATAGGGAGTGTCACGGTCGCACAGAGAAGGTTTATCGCAGCCGTATATTTTCTCGCCCGCATCTGCTACGTACAGCTAAAGTACCTCCGTCCCCGCACACTGTTCTCGGCCAATCTACTCCAAGAACGCGGGCTCCCCAAAGATGTCGGGAAACTCCTTCAGGACGCGAAGGTACCAGGCGACGGTGTTGGGGTGGGCGTCGCGCCAGTCGCTGGGCAGCCAATCCTTGAGGGCGGACGAGAAGGTGGCGGCGGCGACGAGATCAGCGAGGGAGAAGCGGTCGGTGCGTGCGAGCCAGGGATGCTGTTCGAGCTGGGCCTCCATGACGGCGGCGATGCGGTCGATGGTCTTGCGGGCGTTGTCCTCGTTCTGCTGCACGAAGGGCCTCCTGCCGCGCTTGTGCATGATGCCCGTCAGCACGGAGGGGAAGGCCTCGTGCTCGTTGTGCAGGATCCACTGTAGGATGCGCGCGCAGACCTCGGGCGTGGCGCCGAGCAGCTGCGCCGATGCCGGCCCGCTGGCGGCGACGAAGTGCGCTACCGCCCCGCTTTCGGCGATGCACACCGGAGGGTCGCTGGCCGTCTCCAGCGCCGGCACCTTGCCCAGCGGGAACTTGGCGAGCCACTCCGGCTTCTTGTTGTCCTCCGGGTAGTTGAACTCCGGCAGCGCGATCTCGAGCCCGTTCATCTTCGCGGCCGCGAGCGCCTGGAGCGCGTCAGTCTTGCTCGGTGTTGGACACACTGGGGAAGGGAGCGCTAACGGGGAGGATACGCGGGTTGCCGGGCCAGGTGTAGATGTTGGCGAAGGGAGACATTGGATGGTCGATGGAATGGATGGAGTGGTTGAAGTGGTAGCCGCGATTGTGGTTGTGGTTGTGGTAGTAGTAGTTGTGCGATTGTCCGAGTGCTGAAGCCCGTCCTCTAAAGCCGTCCTGGCGGCCATTTTATATACCTCTCGCCAGTACGATGAGACTCTCCAGATTCCGCTGAGTACGGCGCGACCACAACCCCGCTTCCGCGGAGGCGGCGCGACCCCGCAACCCCGCAACCCCGCGTCCGCTGAAAACGCGTCGACCCCGCAACCCCGATCCGCACGGGAGTCTCGGCTCAGTCTGTCTGCAGGGTGCCACCCGGCGGCCGGGAGCGCATGAAGCTCTGACCAATCCCCTTCACTACTGTACATACGAAAGAAGGAAACAACAATTAAAGCTCGCGATCCGCAAGGCGGGCGTGCATGCAAGCAGGGCACACTTAGGGTAGTCAGGCAACGCAGGGCGAATACGTCCCGGATGTAGTGGCGCCGACATGTGGATTCTCCTATTCCCGCAATATCCGAGCGTATCTCCGTTGACACGCTGACAACCCCAAACCCGGCAAATAGTTACATGGAACACCAGCCTGTGATGGTGGTGTGCAGTGCAGTCATATCACGGACGGTATGGTAGTCATATAGGTAGTATCGACATGGTCAAAACGTTTTTTTTACCCTTGAACTACACAGTGCGAAATTGGGATTCAGTTTCTTCTGGACGTCGATAAGTATTGACGTAGTCCGCTGTCATCTAGGTCGCATGTGGGTAATGAACAGACAACAAAGACGTGCTCAAGTTTGACGACGCGTCCTCAGTTTAACGCGCCCACACACTACATAGTGTGCCCGGCGGCACCCAATATTTTCTTGTTGTCTGTAGCTTCGCTAGACCAGCTCTTAGACATCCTCGGCCTCACCGAATACACTGCCGTCTACCTCCTTTTGTGCGCCCGTCTCTCTTCTTCCTCTGCGCCGCCTGCTCCGCTATAACAGAAGGATATAGTTAAACCCAAGTATGTAGTTACCGTCAGCCCCAGCCGACAGAGCTATGTGCGCAACGCAAAGTGCAAATGTTTGCCCCCCACGATCGGGATCAGCTGTGCTCCGCGGACAGCGGTGTGGTTGTATCCGAAACTGTGGTCGCCCGAGATAGTGCCGTGCACCAGCTTCATCGCGAACACGCTACGGCGCGACGCGCGTATTGAATACACTATCTCCACGCGATGGGACACCTGTGACCGGAGGGACGCGTCGGAGGACCCAAGTCCGGCCTCGTTCATGGTCGTGACCACATTGAAGTGGCTATCATCGGCCACGGTGCTCTCCACGTGCGACATCCAACCACGAGACCTCCGAGATCGAACACGGGCCCAACCCGGATAGGGGTGGGTCAGGTCATGCCCACTGGTCTATGATGTACATAGCTCGATAAGTAGATACCCCGCAATATACCGGCAAGGGCGGGGATATCGAACATCCCGAGCACGATCGGCGCCCCACTTTTTCCTGCCGCCTTGGCTGATCAGGCTTCGTCGAGTTAGCACTGCTTGGTTCGGTCGCACCTTGTGGGATGATACGTACGGTGCCGAGTGCAGACAGACATAGGGAATTCGAGGAGTTAGGAGAGAGGAGCGTGTTCTAGTAGATACGCGTACGTGGAGTAACCACGCCGGAACTCTAGCTGCGCTTGCGTGGGAAGGGTACGTATTGACCGCACCCTGGGCTTGCAAAATAGATACGAGCAGCGTATCTATATCTATACATAGATAGACAGGCTGCACGCCAAGCCCGGCGTGCTATTCTTGGAACCAGGCTGGAGCGGGGAGAATCAGAGAGGGGAGAGGGTACAACGCAGCCTTATATGCTGGCCGTCATTGTGCACTAGCGGAGAGCCGAGCGCACGGCCGTGTGCGCCCTGCGCGCCTGACGGATGGCTAGATATCAGTTATCATAACTATAATCTATGTAGCTCCACCGCTGCCTAGATGTGCTCAGGCACTGGCCATCGCACGTGCGCGAGATTCAGACATGGAAAACTCGTGGTTTGTGGGGGAACGGAGACGCGAACTCGAGGGGGAGGGGGGACTTTGCAGGGATCGACTGCGCAGCAACACGCAAATATCCTGCGGGGCCGGATTCAGACCCAGCAGATGGCCAACTAAGGTACGAGCACCGGGAAACGAGAATGGAGCAGAAAGGACGTGCCGAGTCGGCGATTCAGTGGCTTTCGGCCAGGCCTAGGCTAGACTACGGATTAGACAATCGAGAGGCCGGATGCACATAACTTCGTCGACAGCTCTAATTGCAGCATGCAAACTTTCTACATGGTTAGTAGTGATCCGCATCCACACCGTTCCATGTGGGTGCGCAAAACTCTGGGCAACATCCAGCTTCTCACCCTGCGAAGATTGACTCTCAGGTTTCGTATTCTTTAAATTGCTTCCACACCTCGCCCTGTTTCTCCCTCGCGCGCGTCGCCCCACAGTGTCCCTACCTACGTCTTCACCTTGTTGTTCTCCTTCTACAGACCCTGCAGGCGCTGCGCTCTCTCCTCCTGCTCCCTGGCCTTCTTCGCCCAGGCCGACAGCGATTGCGGATTCTGGATGCACCAGAGCACCACCTCTCTCGCCGCCAACGCGTCCTCCAAGCAGTCGTGGCCCTTCCTTCCGTTGCTCTGGATATCGATGCCCATGAGGTCTTGGCAGAGTGTTTTGAGGGCCCATTGGCGATTGGTGCCGACGGCGTTCTTCGCCAAAATCGCCGAGTCCACCACGCGGGTGTGTATGACCCTCAGGATGTCGAGATCGTGGTGCAGCGAGTGGCCGATGAGGACCGTGTTCGCGTCGATGTACTTCCAAAGCTCGGCGCGCGCCCCCTTCCAGCCGTCCAGGTAGTCGCCCTGCGCAATGGCATCCGCCATCGCTTTCGCTGTCACGCCGCTGAACTTGGTGCGCCAGTTGACGATCTTTTCCGTCGGGCGCACGAGGGTGTTGATGAGGGTTTCGCCGGTCATGTAGTCCGCAACGCTGAGAAGGACCAACTCGCCGATGTCCCCGGCGATGCCGGCCATCTCGCAGTCCAGAGTCACGGCCTGGCGCTTCGGCAGGCCAGAACCGGCGGGGGTGTTAAGTTTCTCCAACAGACTCCGGTCCGCCGCCGCAAAATTATGGCCGGGGAGCGATTTGCAACCAGGGCCTGACACTCCGCAGCAGGGCGGGGGCCCAGGCTTCGACTACGGAAGTGGACATCGTCAGTAATTTTTCTTTTCTCCCCCGCCGGGTAGGTTCTGAGGGTACTCACTCCGGGCTTTGACTGTGCGGGATGGAAGACGCAGGGTGGGTTTGCAGTGCGCGCTCGACCTAGGTATACACGTTTAGGGGATGCGCGTGTCGCGCACCGGTGGGTTGGGACATACCACCACAATTCTTGCATTTCCGAAGACCCTTTATGTCGACGAGGGTGGGCGTCTCGATTCTGTAATGGTACCTGATGAGATCGTCGATGGAGTGGCAGCGTTTCTGGAGTGCCTTGAACGCTTTTGCCCGCTGCGGTTCCGGAATCACGGACCAGTTGTTATTCCCGTGCCTGACGGCAGTGCGACTACTGGTCGTGTTTCCGGGCTTGGCCTTGACGGGCTGCGGTACCACTGCCAGCTTTGCCTGTTCGGCCCGCTTCTTGTGCTTCTCCGAAGCTAGATGCGCTTCTAGTGCCAAAGAATCAACGAATGTACGGTTGCAGACATTGCAGTGAGTTCCAGCAGACGTGCTACACGGCGGACGGGGTCAGCGACACCACCTAGGCAAGCACTGCGGGATATTATTCCCTGGTTACGCACCCATTCGAACGCGACGTGATCGCAACCGCGTTGGCCCCTGCAGATTGCGGCTGCTTCGTTCGCGTGTGATTTCTGGCGTTGTCGGCATGGCTCTGTAAGGCTGAAAGACTTTTGAAGGCGCGATCGCAGTCCTCGCAAGGGTATTGGGGTGCGCCCGCGGGCAGAACGGCCGACAGTTTCTGCTGGAACGGGAACAAGTTGTTGCGCTGGCTGGGCGGCGTCAAGCCGAATTCGCCGAAGAGAAGCTCAAAGGTCGAGTTGATGGACATGGTGGCTGAATTCGCGGTCGTGATACCGGAAAGGTCCGGAGAGGATGTGTGTGCGTGTAGGTTTGTGAGAGGAGCTGAGACCTCAGTTGACACGTAATTATACGATGTCTCCGCGTGCGGGGTAATTGGGCCGGCGGAGTCTTTGGGAAGCTGCTTGCGGCTCGGCATCGCTATAGGTTGTCCCCGCCGCCCGTGCGCCGCAGGGTGACGTGCGACAACGGCAGCACGGATGGTGGAGTAGAATCTGGTATGATGCATTTTTACATACATACGCGTTGTACTTCTGTTCCCCGCGCCGAACCACGATCTTGGCTCCGGGTAGAGTCTGTGCGACGTCAAAATGCCAGCATTAGGCGTGAGCATAGCTGTCACTCCACGTATGTCCTTATCTTATCTAGCTCTTCACATCGGCTGGCGCAAGTGCTTCGAGATCCACGCGGGTGGCCAGCGGCACAGCGGAGAGGAACTCGTGATTTTATACATAGTCTCACCTTTTGCCAGCCTGGCCTCCGGCCGACCAGAGCGGGCAGGCAACGTGTACGTAGTTTGGCGTAGTCAGAACACGCCGGATTCGAAACAACCGACGATTTTTCTCCAGCGAAGTCCCCCCCCCCCCCAATCTCTCTCCCAATCACCCGCAAATCCCTAATCCCCTCGGATCTTCCGAGTGCAGCATCTCTCCGCCGCCGCCAACCACCGTTGACATCAATCGTTCGCGTCGACCGACTTACTTCCCGTTGTGCGGGGGCCGCCGAGCGCAAGCAGGTGCTTTATCGTCCAGCCTGCTGGATCGTGACAGCGAAGATGTTCCCAGTGGACACTCAATCCGATCTGCAAGTTTTTTCCAGCCGCATCGCTATATCGAGGCCAGACTCCGTAGTCATGGGTAGCAGCGGGGTAGCATCTAGCCCTCAACACTGCAGGGACGCTTGCACGACCAATTATTTTTTCTGGAAATGTTCAGAAGGATCGGCTTTCGAGATGCGACGAAAACCGGTCGAGCAGCGCTGCCCAACAGCTTGCGAAAGGGTGATCCACCACATCGCTGGTTGACCGACCGCAGCTCGCTCGGATATCGTCCCTACGTACACGGGGGCTTGTGTGTAGTTAGGGTATTCCGGATAGGCAAACACATCCGTGCCGTGGCACGTGCGGTGCACCGTCGCAGCCCATGGCGGCTGAGATATCTGCGAAGATTCGGGTGGATGCACTAACGTCCCGTCGTGTAGCGGAGGCGGACGGTTCCTGGCGGACAAGCACTCTGCTGGCAACTCTCCGTTATTAGTATGCACCCTGTTGGCTCCCCGGGGGGGGTAGCCCACGCACCGTCGCAGATGTACACGCCGCATGCGGGCTGAAGAGTCGATTGGGTTCTGGGGATGGAGAGTCCGGAAGCTGCGGTAGAGGAGAGGTGGCGGTGGCTTTGCATCCGCGTCGGCTCGAAGAATATCGGGCTGTCGTGATGTGCTCTCTTACCCACTGATGGTTATCACAGACGTCCAACCGCTCGACTTGCTCCATGCGTGAAAACTCGACGTGCGCAGTTCCTGTGGACGCGCACGAGGCAGTTAGCCCTACATAGTCCCATCCACTTCCTCCCTGTTCGACTCGGGGACTGTCCCCCACTGGAAGAGATCCCCTACCGGTTCTTGCTCGCGGGAAATCGGGTAATCAGTATTCCACCGTCGCTCACGCCTGCTTCGAGGAGTTCCGCAACGGAGCAAAAAGGAGAGCGAAGCGCCCTGTGCGGGGCTGCTGCGGAAGGAGGAAAAGTTCACTTTGATGACGTTGAGGGATCCTTTGATTCGTCCTGCATAGTCGCCGCTGTCGATGTCGCGGATTGGGTGAAACATGTGCTGCCGCCCGAAGTGGTTTAGTTTGTGGGTTTCGGTCTTGGCGAACAGCGAAGAGAACTCTCAAGATAATTTTGCCGACGGAAACTATCTAGGATTAAGTCGACACCCTGCACTCTCACACCACTGACTAGATCAGCAAGATCCCGCTCATCATACATATGTATCTACATATGCATGACTGCGCACTGTTGCCACGGTGCTTACCGAACCCCGACCCTCGCCATCGCAGGAAGGCCGCCCCTGTCGTCCCAGTGCGGCTCTCTGTCTCACCGTAAGCTAGGCCTCCACCGACAGCGCCGCAGCACCACTGGTCACTCGAAATCGTGGGCATCAATGCAGCAGACATCCATTCAGTGGACCGTTTGTTATCGCCATCGCCTGCAGAGGTCGCGTGCGACCAACGGATAAACAAATAGACGAGCGAAAAAAAAAGCAGCAGACGTCTGCCCACGACACGCGGGCGGGCAGAGTGAGGACGGGACGGACATGGAGTGGGGCCGATCCCAGCGGACTGCTGTCGAATTGGACAGGCGACGAACCCACGAGCTATACGAAATGGCACCAGGAAGCAACCAAAGGAGGAGACATGACACAACGGCCTTTGTCATCCAAGAGCCCCGCGGCTCTGCGATGCTATGCGTTCGGAGGACGATCATGGACGTTCAAGCTTGCAGTAGGTAGCCGCCTCCCTAGAGCCAGGATGCCGTCCTCCTTCTCGCCGACCATCTCCTTTTGTCTGTTTAGTCATTAACTGCGTGCGACCTGTTTAGATCATGGCAATGTACACACTGTTACGGTTCGCAACCACTATCCAACCCCCGATCTCGATCAGCCCGTGCGTCCTCCGTCCTGGCCCTATCCCAAGAATGGTGCGCAACAAAGGAGATAGCACAAGAGAACCACCGTTTTGCATCTCTTCCGCTGGAGCCGGGACGGAGGGCGTGGGGAAGAACCGCAATTGTTCCGCAACCACAGCCTCCCGCTCCCCAGCCTCCAGCCTCTTCTCCATGCTCTCCTCCCGCGCGCCGAGTTTCCCCACTCCGACGCCCATCTTGTGGGCGACCTGAGCGTCCGCCCACTCCTTCGCCTCCTTCCGCTACCGCCTGGGCCTTGGAGGGAGGGAGGGAGGGAGGGAGGGGGCGAGGGGACCTATGGCGGGAGGCGCCTTCTCCCGTGCCGGTCTCCGTCGCAAAGGGATTCCACGCACAGCCAACCCGTCCCATTCGTCGGCGGTTCCGTTTTCCCGGGCGCCTCCTTGGTGTGGTGCGCCGCCATCGAATCTCGATCGAACACCGCAGACTCCCGCTTACCCACGGAGCATTGGGATGTGCTCCGAGGCCTGCAGCGCGCACACCTGGCCGGGGCCCGGGCTCGCTCCGAGGTCACCTGCAGAGCCGCCGTGTAGATCGCCACAAGGCTCCTGGATAACAGAAGTCCGCTCTCTAGCAAGGGCAGGGTAATTGAACCCGGGACCAACCCCCCCCCCCTCGGTGCAGCCTTGGTCTGACCCGTCTCTGGACACGAGCGACCCAGGCCAGTGGGGTCTATGGCCCAAACTCTCCAGAGCTGGGATCTCTCCAGAGCTGGGATGTCTCCAAAGTCGCCATCTTCTTACAGATAGAGTAGAAACCTCGCGGGTCCAGGACTTTTTTTGCATTTTGTCCTGGAAAGAAAGAAAACCCTACACGCGACCCTGGCCCAAGGTCTCGACGCAAGCACGGACTATCTAGGGAGAGTTTCGGCTCGTGTGCCTTTACCGTGTGTTGGAGCCTGAGACGAGGAACCCTCGAGGGGGTATCGAGAGGAGCTATGTCGCTCTAACGCCTCGCTGAGCTTCATGGCTTCTCGGCC
>Ga0307508_10000313_pt1 | contig 58643 bp, 79 predicted proteins | sample 9_EM_MG_FD_203089 | JGI IMG/M metagenome (GOLD analysis project Ga0307508, IMG submission 203089) | Populus trichocarpa ectomycorrhiza microbial communities from riparian zone in the Pacific Northwest, United States - 9_EM | ecosystem: Host-associated > Plants > Roots > Unclassified | place... | reverse complement strand
TGGGGGATTTGGGATTTGGAACTACTTGTAGGAGCAGGAGGACGCCTTTTATCGTGTTGACACTATCAACGAGGGAGACTAGTGTCGGGGAGGCTCACTGCCGTTTCAAACCTTGCGATTGAGTTGAGTATCGGCGGGCCGTTGTAATTTGCACTAAACTCTAGGTGGACAAGCGGATTAATCTGGATGCATGAGGCAAGCACTTAAGTAAGTACCTTAGTGCGTATTGAGACTACTGCATGTTGTGGGTGGGAGAGAAATCAGACTGAGGCGGAGACAAAGGTTGTAATTCGTGAACCTTGCGATTGAGTGGCTTGTACGGGATAGTTACCGAGTTGGTGACCTCCTCCAACACGCGTCTAAGACTCCCTCATGATGACCAACTCCTCGGACCCACCTCGGCACTAACCCTAATAACACCCGCATTTTACCGACTTCCTCAGTATTGCCATGCTCTAGATAGATTGGTCGTACATAATTTGGTTAAACGGGATCCAATCTGCTGGTATTGTACTCACGTCGTTGAGACCTGTACTCCTTCTCCGCATACGCTGCTACTACCACCATCAAAGCAGCTATCCGGAATCTCTTCTTCTCTAGATCTAATCTTTCATTTATGGGGGGGAGAGGTACTTTAACTTTTTTGGCAGCGTTACGATATTGCACTCGGTTTCTTGGCAGGAACCCAAGTATCGTATTTGCTAAGACGCTAGCCCGTACAAGCGTCGGCCACAAAGCGAATCTCGATCGCCATTACATTCGAGCACTACATAACTACCTCTTAATATGCCGAGAAGCAAGAGACACGCGTCGTGTCAAACAGCCGAGGACTGTCTGTGAAGTCTCAGGCGAACCCAATAATGCATGCCGCGTGGTGTTCGAAGGAGATGAGGACTCGGATGCCAGTCATCCTTGATTCCGGTGCACAGTTCGATTCGGAGATGTCGGCGGCGGAGAAGTCTGCGGGGATGTGTATTGTGGGGGCTATATGCCAAGGGAGAGGAAGAATGATCGTGCAGCACATCTTCTCTGTCTAGCTGTCTTTATGTCCGACACGCCGTATTTGCATGGACAGAGGGCCGAGTCTGCTGGTAGGCGATATCTACGGTGATGTGCGATGAGGAGTAATCGGATACACGGCAAAGCTTCCAAGGCGAGTCTGCCCCGTAGAGCTCGCGGAGGAGGACGCGAAAGTCAAGGACGGAGACTCAGGCGAAAACGATACGAAAACGAAAGTGACAACGAAGAAGAAGAAGAAGCAATCTCAAACGCCAAAGGGCTTCAATTCACAGCGCAATCACCTCCACCCATTCCCAGCACTGAGTGGAGACAGCGTGGAGGTTCTTGCTTCAGAGGCCGGACTTGCCACCGACACGGTCGACCATGGAGTAGGCATTTGTCGAGGATGGCGCCGATGCTTCAGGCGACATCCTTGCAGGGTACCCCGGGTAGATTTATTTTTTGTTTATTCATTACTTGCATACGACCTAGCTTGATCATGGCGAGAGTATGTGCAGTCCGTTTCCTGTCCGCAGTCCGTGCGAGGTGGATCGTTGCAAGCTCCCCTTTGCCCTCCGCCCAAGCTGGTCCCAAGAGGATAACGCGCACCAGAAAATTCACAAAGGAAAGGAGTCCGGACAAAAGAAAGAACAAAAGACAGCGTGGCCCCCCCCTAATCCCCGTCTGCGGACGCCATGAAGGAGGGTGTGGGCAGGAACGGCGGTAGTTCCGCCCTGGTGCCCAGCTCTCAGCCTCCACCCTTCTCTCCTCTTCCCACTCCCTCCGCTCCCGTTCTGGTACCTCACTCTTCACATCTTCGGATCTTCCTCGGCCGGGATCGGCCTCCCCACATCCGTAGTGGAGAGAAAGTCTAGGATCGCCTGGCTACACCTCCCGTTGGCAAGGGGATCCTGGATCCTACACCGACTCTTTCTTCTCCTACTCTCCTCTTGCACCTCTGCCCACAGGATCTTCTGCTGGGCCTTCCACTCGGGACACATCTTGAAGAAATGGTGCCGGTCTGCGTCCAGTATCGGCACCACCAGCACCGGGCAGCGGGCCGATTCTTCGCCCAGTGGATGTACTGCCCAGAAAGGCAGTGACCAGTCTTCAGCTGGTAGAACCTTGAGGCAAGCCTCTTGGAACTCCCAGCCACCGTGCCGCCCGGCTTCTGGCTCCTCGGCATTCTGTATTTCTTCTTGGAGGTCTCTCGTTTGAGGTGTTGAGGGGGATCGAGAAGCATTTCCATTCGTATGCAGGAGAAGGCTGCTGGATCCTTATAGGAAGGATCCACACTAGCCCGCTACCTAGGACACATAATCTAGGCTACTAGGCTAGCGTAATCTGACTAACGTCCGTACCTCCTACAACCACTCTCCGCTCAACAAGCTCCCGCTTATAGAGAACAAACAGCAGCAACACAAAAAAACCCCTTCTTTCACAAAACCAATCTCCTCCCTGCTCCTCCCAACCAATATCAATACCCTGAACCTCACTCTGCCAGCAGGTACCGGACTGAGAATGGACTGACAGAACTGCGATATCAGATCGAGGCAGAGAATGCTGCCGTCGTCATCCCCCCATTTCCGATGAGGACCACTACCAGAGGGGCCGGCTCCCGCTGGGGAAGGCCTCAGTGGTGTTCAAGGTTCTGAGCAAGGAAGCTGGGTCGGCTCTGCTCAAGGGAATGTAGGTGGTAAATAATAGGTGTTACACCCAGTGCGCTGGTGACGCAGTGACCGTGACTAGCAATTACCAAGTGAAACTCAACACAATCTGCGGATTCAGATCGAGTGATTTTCCATGAGTGAAAGTCACTTGCTGGGAACCCCAAGTGCCGGGCGTCACCATCGAGATCAGGCGGCGCCCAGCGCACAAGGGGGCCCCAGGGAACGAGAAGGCCGGCGAGTGAGCCAAGCTCGCAGCGGAGGAGCCAGACGCCGGTGAGGTGGAATGGCTGTGCTATTCGGACCAGACTGGGGCGCGTGCAATGCCACTCCCCAGATCCCTGGCTCATCTGAAGCGAGAGATTACGGAGAAGAGCTGCGCGGAGGCCCGGCAATGGGTGGGAGGCCGGACATCCAAGAAGAAGTACAGGGTGCCGAAGACACTGAGGCCAGACGGCACGGTGGCTGGGAGTTCCATGAGGGTTGCCTCGAGGTCCTGCCACGTAAAGACAGGTCACTTCCTTCCGGGCAGTACCATCAGTGGGCGAAAAGCCGGCCCACCGCCCGATGCTGGTGGTGCTGATGCCAGACGCAGACACGGGATCATCTCTTCAAGGTGTGCCCCGAGTGGAAAGCAGAAGATCCTGTGGGCAGAGGTGCTTAAGGAGAGCGGGAGAGGGAGAGCCGGCGGAGGATCCGGGGCCTCCCTGCCGAAGGTAGACGCAGCCGGTCGGTTCTAGACTTCCTCTCTACGAGATGGGAAGGCTGGTCCCGGCTGGGGAAGACGCGGGGAGCGAGGTGTCGGAATGGGAGCGCTGGGAGCGCTGGGAGCGGGAGGAGGAGAGGAGGGCGGAGGCGGAGGAGCTGGGCGCCGGAGAGGGACTACCACTGTTCCTACCCACACCCTCCTTCATGGCATCCGCAGACGAGGAGTAGGGGATGTTGGGGTTTCTATTTTTCCTTCCTTGGTTATTTCCTTGGTTATTATTTTTTGTCCTTCCTTTCGCTCTCTCTGGTGCGGTTCCTTGGTGCGCTTCTATTTTCTGGGGACTGGCCTGGGCGGAGGGCAAAGGGGAGCTTGCAACGCGCCGCCTCGCGCGGGCAGCGGGCGGGGAACCTGGGCGAAATGCACGCCGCCATAGTCTAGATAGGCTAAATGCGAGTATTATGATTAAACGGATCAGGCTAAGGTTCGGCCCTCGAGCGGTCGCCAGGACGCATGAGGCGGAACGGGTCCGGTGGGTAAATGAGAGGAGCCAGACCATCTGTCAGTTGTTTGAAGAAGATCGGATCACAACTCGTCGAGCTACCGCGACGTAATTCTTCAGTGCCGCAGTGTGCAAACACCATCAGACATCTCTGGATGCATCTAGACTATTAGATTGCGGCAGGGGTCCCAACAGTCCGGCCGGGCCAGTCCTGGCCTCGGCCTGGTTTGGTCTGCGAGACACAGTCCACACTAGTCCACGGCCCGCGGGCTCACCGGCTTTATTGGCGCCGGCATGGTCTGGACGGGGTCAGCCGGCGGGCCGGAAAACGAGGGAGATCTCATGACTGCAACTATGTCATTACTAGAAGCTCTCGGCACCCACCACAATAACAGATATAAAATCGTACATACCCTGCAGAGCACTGGAAATATAAGGCGAACGGGATTATCCAATAATTCTGTTAATCGGAGAAGAGATGGTGGAATTGTAAGCGAAATCCGGTGGGAATTTCTTGTGCCGGGGGTGGGTTTCCTGTTACTGGGAGCTTTCGGCCGCCACCACAACAACGGGCGGAAGATCGTGCATACCCGGAGGGGCATCGGAAAAATGGGGCTATCGAGATTGCTCGAAGATTCTGTTAATCGGAGAAGAGATGGTGGAGTTGTATGGGAAATCAGTTGCGCATTTCTTGGGGCTTCAGGTTTCGGGCTACACCTAACCTGTTACTGGGAGGTTTTCGGCCACCAACACAACAACAGACAGAACATCGAACATGCGCGGAGGAGCACCGGGAAGATAAGACAAACAGGATTATCTAAAAAAAAAAGTGTTAATTGGAGAAGAGATGGTGGAGCTGCAATGTGTGACAATAGTTTTTTTTAACCAGTAGTACGAGCGTTGGCACGCGGGCGCCCGCCGGCCGACCCGGGCCAAGGCATTCCGGCCGCTGGCCTCATCAGCCGGACTGGGTCATCAGAAATCCCGGCCCGGACTGGGCCGTCCCAAAAGCCCGCGGGCTGCCCGCGGGCCGGCCGGACTATTGAGACGCCTGGATTGCGGTCCCCGAAGATACCTATGAGACAGATAGCCAATAAGGGCTGGTGGACGGATGCACGGGGTGATCGTGCGTATGAGAGGTGTAAACGAACATCGTTCGTAAGCGCCTGGTTGGAAGGTCTTCTCTATCTGCTTCAGACGAGGGAGAGACACACTGAGGTGTTACCCTTTCCGTGTCGGCCCGAGGGCAGACAGCCGGCGAGCCGGCACGGCGTATGTAGAGTGTCAAGTCTACAGCGTAGAGGAGGTATCAGCAATGAACAGTCGGAAGTCGAGCGTTAACAATATAGCATTGTTTCTCATGGGTCTACTCTCTGAGTGGTATTTCAAACACGCGATTTATTAGTATTTCCAAGGCCAGCTCCTGTGCGAATCATTCGGAACTACACTGTTGTCCAGCTGCCATCATACAAGTGTTGCCTGCTCAAGGGTAGCAGACTGTTGGTGACCACCTGGGTGCCTGTGCCGTCGTATAACACTAGTGTCATATTATATTGCCAGCGTACACTCCGCACGCTAATATACATCTCTAACGCACAAGTAACGATGTCGCCCAGTTAGGCGCTGGTGAGATTTTATGTGCAATAGAGCTCCAACGGGTTGGAGGCCTCGAAAGATGTGGCCATCCGGGACGCCGGCTCTGGCGAGTTGGTTGTTCTGGAACCCATCGAATGCGAGGTACCTGAGTGGTTTGCTGAGGCAGTCGACAACATTGACAAAAATTTGCTGTGGTTCAACGAGCTCGTACGGGAATGCCGAACGGACGACCGCGGGTTCTGTACTGCCTTCCAAGTATTGACGAAACAGTACGAAGCCCTCTTGTCGAGGCAAGAAAGAATTTATCATATGGCAAAGACAGAAGGGACAACCTGCAGTACATGCAAGAGGAGTCATCCTTCGATCTCCAGATTGCAAGTACGCAGTTTGCGGACCAGATTGCGGCGGCCATGCTGGCAGCCAAGGCAACCAATCAGGAGCAATTTCAGCATTTGTCGGCGGCCACGGAGAGGCTGGTAGAAATCCGGCGACTCTAGAAGGATAGCCTGTCGACGGAAAAGGAGCTCTCCCTTCTCCGTAAGGAGATGAAAAAGTCGAAGAAAGAGGATGCTGCAGAACAAAACAACCGAATAAGCAATTCTTTGACGTGGGCATTGAAAAGGCCAAGGATGCGGCCAACCCCATACAATTCTTGAGCGAGTTGGAGGAGCTGGCACGTTCTGTGAAAGAGAGGAAATCATTGGATGAAATCTGAGTGGAGCATTCTGCACCCCCGGAGGATACCAGTGAAGGCCCATCCGCCCCACCCTTACACGCGGACGATTCGGAGTTGCACAACCCCGAGAAGGGTGCCACTGGTGTTGGGGGAGGTGCGGGTGCCGCTCATTAACGTACCGGGTGAGCTTAGGGCTAGGGTCGGTGGCCAGGGGTCGACTCGCGGAAAACATCCTTAGATACCGGGCTTCCTACCTCCTTCTTCGTTCTTTCTCCAACCTTCCAATCTTTTGCTCTCTTCCTTCCCCAACAAACCAGCGGCAACAACCAGCAGTCTTTTTACTACTACTGACAGCTTTCTTGGTCCACCTTATCAATACGATCAACGCTCTTACTGCTACGGCCAGCACTCGTTTTTACTACTACGACCAGTAACCACTACAACCAGCACTCTTTATTACTGCCGGTGTTCTGCTTCTATCAACACTCTTTAACTACTATCGGCACTCCTTTCACTTCTGTCAGCACTCCTCGGACGGGAAATAGACGACTGAGTGTCGATGAGTCGATGACTTAGTCTCGACCTCAAGCAACACCCCTCTCTCACCACTGGATCGAGTGACCTCACCCCCTCGCATTGCAGCCAGGGAGACGATGTCCCTTTATGGAGGAAACCCAGAAGGTAAAAAAAAAACCTCGTCCGCGTAAGGGGCGATATGTCGGCTCGCGATGCTCTTGAAAATGTCGCGGAGAAAAGAAGGAGGAGTGGAAGAAGAGGGAGAGAATTTTGTGGGGTGGCGCTCGCTATCATGGTGGGTGAGCTAAGGTTGGATGGGTCGACTTGTGGGATAAAAATATCCATAAGAGGTAAATACCGGACTTGCTTCCTTCCTCTTCCTCTCTTCATTCCTTCTTTCTATGTAGCCTTCCTCCTCCTTGCTTCTTTTGACCCTGTCTCAGCCTTACTTCTTCTTCTCCTTCCTTCTATCATCCTCTCGAAAATTCCCCCTCTCCACTTCCCTCCTCTCAAGCCCTCCTCCTCTCCATCCTCTCCATTCCCTCCATCCCCCATCTTTTTTATTACTACTACCAGCACTCTTTTCACAACTTCGGCCAGCACTCTTTTTACCAGCACTCGTTTATTACTCTCAGCGCTACCTCACTACTACCTTGGCCAGCACTCTTTTACTACTGCTCCCTGGGACAACCTTATGACTACAACCAGCATTCATTTTACTACTCGACTAACGCTCTATTATTACTATCAGCACTCCTTTTACTAATGTCAGCACTCTTTTTAATCTACGACCTATCGGCTTCCCTGGACATCAGCCCCGACCGCAAAGCCTCCGGGCAGCGCACTCGAACTCCAGGGCGCAGACCTGCATATGTATCAAATGCAGGGCCGATTTAGCCCCTCACAGTATGACTTCCCCTGTAATTATACTTTAAAACATCATATATCACAAATGCATCCCCCACTACGACTCGGTGATTTAATACCCTGTTCGTGGAAGGGGTGTGGCCGATTATGTAGACATACCTATGTGTGAGCATTTTGGAGACCGTCAATGGGGATTACCATAAATATTTTTACGGCTATTTAACACGATACCGGGGCGAATAATACGTATTTCATGACCCACCTGAGTCTGGCGTACGTGGGAGCACAGATCAAAAAATCCCCCACTACATACACCACGCTCACGGCCAAGCCACTTCACGGCAAAATCGACCCCCTCTGCCGCCACCCCCTCTTTCGAAAAAGGGTATTAACCGGTGATCTGTGATGGCGCCTTTACAGAGGCCATGTTTCGACGGATACTACCCTTTGCTGCTCGCATGGGGGCTTGCTCCCAGTAAGAACGAAGCTACATGCCAGGTTTTCCTCGGAAATTAAAACCTAGCACTGCACGTACACGTCATCCTATATATGTCCATATTGACTGATTTTGTGGGGAGCAGAGCTATTCCAACGATACGAATAGTCGAATTGGCGATCCCGAGAGACCGCGAGAGGGGCCTCCGTACTGTGGTTGACGAGCTGTTTCCCCATGCTCATTGAGGCGCAACACATGGCAGAGATGTCAAAACCCGATACGGATTGGCTGCTAGACAAGACGTTTGGTCGCAAAGGCTAGGCCTGGGCCTACATTTCCGCCCTTGGGGAGCTTAATGACGTAAAGCCCGCTGCTTTTGTCTTAGTCTATGTGAAAGCTATTCTATTTCTCCACAGCTCTACGCCGCTTGCGGCTTTCCAGGGCCTCGGTTCGGCCGCATCACCTCCAACATCGTCGAGTCAGCAAACGCACTGTATTTGGACAAACGCGGTCTGCCTGTTGTAGAGATGATCACCTCTATAGGCATAAAGATGTTCGTCATCTTCGGGGTGCGCGAGCTTCGCACCCAGCGCAGAGATCTACTCCTTGGGCTGCCGCATTACTGCGGAGATCCGAAAATTTTGCCAATGGGTTCGACTTTTTTGTTTATTCGTACTCGCATTCAGGCTATGGCGGTGTACATTTGACCAGTTCCAGTCCGCTGTCCGCGCGATGGCGGCACGTTGCAAGCTCCCCTTTGCCCTCCGCCCAGGCCTGTCTCAGGAAGATATGAAGCGCACCAAAAGAAAGACAAAAGAAAGAACGAGAGAAATCGAGACTCGTCCACTAGCTCTCTTCCGCAGATGCCATGAACGAGGGCGTGGGGAGAAACAGAGGTTGTTCCTCACCATCGGCACCCAGCTCCTCCCTCCGCCCTTCTCCTCTTCCCACTCACTGCGCTCTTGGAGCTCCCACTCTGACACCTCGCTCCTCGCGTTTTCCTCGGCCGGCACTAGCCTTTCCACATCCATAGTGGAGAGAAAGTCTAGTAGTTGCCGCCTGACTGCACCTCACATCGGCGAGGATCCGGAGGTCCTGGATCTTGAACCGGCTCTTTCCCCTCCCGCTTCTCTCCCGCACATCTGTCTACAGGATCTTCTGCTGGGCCTTCCATTTGGGCCATGCCTTGAAGAGGTGGTCCCGTGTCTGTGCCCTGCACGGGCACCACCAGCACTGAGCGGTGGGCCAGCTCTTCGTCCAGTTCAGGTACTGCCCAGCGAGGCAATGACCTGTCTTCAGCTGGTAGAACCTTGAGGCGAGCCTCTTGGAACTATTTGCTACCATACTGTCTGGCTTCTGCTTGCCCGACATTTTGTACTTCTTCCTGGAGGCCTGACCTCCTGCGCACTACCTAGCCTGGGCCCACTTCTTCTCTGAAATCTCCCGCCTGAGGTGTGCAAGAGACCTGAAAGCGCACTGCCTCCCGAGTATCCTAGGTGTTCCACCCCTCTGGCATCTGGCTTCTCTGCCGCGAACTTAGTCCACCCGCCGGCCTTCTCGTTACCTGCAATGCCCTTGTGGCCAATGGGTTCGGCGTTGCTATGAGACGAGGACTGGGGCATAACCTTCAAGGATGGGCGTCAGTGGTTTGTCGATCTGCGAGCAAAGACCTACTCATGCCTCCGTTTTCGAGATACTGGTGCCTTGTTGTCAGATTATCTACACTATCCGACGGAATGCTCGGGAGTTTATACCCACGGCTCTGACACTCGATAGTTAGATTCATACGGTCTTGGAAACCTCCCCCTAATAGATCGTAACGCCCTACTACGGTTGAAGGAGACGCAGGTGGCAATGGGTGGTAACCTTCCGGGTGTGGCTGCGATTCAGCTACCCACAACTGCAAAACCCCGGGGAAGGCCCACTATTCAGAGAAAGAGAGAGGGTGATACGAGGGGAATAGGAGCGGCACAGCTAATCGTGGTGGGATAGTTACCGGATATGCCTGCCCGCCGGCGTCCTAGATGTTCTGTTTGCAGGGAGAGTGGGGACACTACAAGCCGAACTGTCATAAAGCTCGCTGCTAGACTTTGTTGAAGCAACGTAGTGAATGACTCTGGGCTTGTTGAACTCCGATCTTTTCTCTCCTACCTCGTGTGAATCACGAAGTACGAGTGCAGTGCTGGCACCGCCCTAGATCATTGTATCGTGCCGCCCCGGACGTTTGCTGTTGGGCCGCTACGATCCATTGCTAATACGCTGTCCCAGGCTACGTGTGGCTGTCGCATGCACGAGCCGGGCTCAGGTGATCATGAAATATTATTCGCCCAAATGGGGGGTATCGTGTTAAATAGCCGGTGCCTGTTTTTATGGACGCAGAGTGGGACCGAGAAATCGCCGGCAGGGGCGGAGGAAAGATGAATGAACCATCATCACCATCATCATACCTATTTTTATGCAATTACTGGAAACCTCACCTCGGATCCTCCCCACCCGTGTAGTCTAGCAGAAGCCCGTTGTATTACTAGTAGTTAGGTATAAGTTTCCCCGAACACTCCAATGGGTGCGTTGGGTAGAGGCTGAGAGGAACGAAGAAAGATCGTAATCACACGCTCGAAGGTCGGACGACCTGCGGTAGGATTGAGGGGGCAGGGAGTTTGCGATCGTTGGGTGTAAAGTACGCACGGCAACAAGGAAAATCTGAGGAGGATGTCATGCACCAATACGACTTTTAATACACCTAGACGTTTTGCGACCGTCTTATCTATATCGACTGTCTCGCTCGCTCACTTAGCCTTAGCCACGCCATCTCCGATCCTGACTTTACCCACAGTCCATAATGATCGCTAGCCTGGGTCTTGCCACCCCTCAGCGGGCCCCACTGTCCTCCCGGCAGAGTACACTCCAATCCCATTCCTACTCTCCTGGTCCTCCTCAGCCTACCTTCCTCATCCTTCAGGTCCACAAACCCAACCTTCTTCAGAAATATGGCCTTATCCAACCTCCCCGGCGGAAGCATTGCAGGCGGCTGATAGCCCCATGTATGTCCCTCTTTCGCACTGACGCCCGTCTACAGCTCCCATACATCCCTCAGTCCCGGCACCGCGGGGAACTCTGCGTCCTCCGGTCCGATAGCGTTCATATCTCCGGCAACGAGGGCCCCCAATGGTTCACTTCCCATCTGCAGTGCACTGACGACCTTGGCTATAGTTATGGAGCGGCCGCAAACTCGCGCCTGGATCCGGCGGATACTCGAGGTGAGTATTCCCGATCCTGACGGCCCCACTTCGGTCGGTACGTCGAGTAGCAGCATGTCGTGGCACATTTGCGACTCTGTTCGGGAGAACCGCACTCGCAGCACCCGCGAAACGGGGGTGTCTTGCGTCGTGAGCGACAACGTGAAGTACACCGCCTTGTCCGGCGCCGTCACGTCCGTCACCGAAGGTGTCGCGCACTCAGTCTGGTCGCACTGGAGGACGGCGTCATGCGACCTCGGGGTCACTTCCTGCAGGACGGTGCTGCTCAGCGGGGTAGGCAGCAGCACGGAGAGGTACGATAGTACGACCGCCGTCCGCGCTGCTTTGTGGCCCGCCATGAAGTCGACGTTCCACGTGATCACGTCGAGCTCCGTCGATCTCGTCAGCGGAGCTACCGCGTCGGACGCCGGTGAAAGCACGCGCCAGCTTCGAGACTATGGGAGCGATGGAGAGCCAGTGCCGGGCTGATCGTAGACATAGGGGCCTGGGGCTGGTCGCATGTGCCATTCGATTGCTTTTTTTTTGTTTAATCATACTCGCATTCGACCTATATAGATCATGGCGGCGTACATTGCCCGGTTTTCCTGTCCGCAGTCCGCGCGGTGGCGGCTCATTGCAAGCTCCCCTTTTACCCTCCGCCCAGGCCTGCCCCAAGAAGATGTGGTGCGCACCAAGGAAATGACTAAGGAGACGGTGACGGAAGGAAAGACAAAGGAAAAACGCGTGACTACTCCTCACTCCTCCTCTGCCGATGCCATGAACGAAGGCGTGGGCAGGAACAGCGGTGGTTCCTCCCCCGCACCCAATTCCCCCGCGGCACCCAGCTCCTCCGCCTCCGCCTCCCGTTCCTCTTCCCACTCCCGGCGCTCTCGGAGCTCCCACTCTGACACCTCACTCCCGGCGTCCCTCTCTTCCAGAGGTGGCACCAGCCTTCTCACATCGCCCATCGCCCAGTAGGTCCCGGATCTTCCACCTGCTCTTCCACCTCCCGGTCTCCTTCTGTACTTCCGCCCACAGAATCTTCTGCTGCATCTTCCATTCCGGACACACCTTGAAGAGGTGGTCTCTCGTTTGCGAGGGGCATCGGCACCACCAGCACTGGGCCGTGGGGCGCACCTTGGCCCAGTGTAGGTATTGCCCGGTGCGGGCATGCCCCGTTTTCAGCTGATAGTACCTCGAGGCGAGCCTCTTGGTGCTCCCAGCCACCATGCTGTCCGGCCTCTGGCTTTTTGGCATCTGGTATTTCGCCTTGGAGGTCCGGCCTCCTGCCCACTGCTGTGCCTCGGCCCACTTCTTCTCGGAGATCTTCCGCTTGAGGTTGGCGAGGGATCGTGGGAGTCGTTTGTGAGCGCCTGGCCTCCCTGCCGCTTCTTTGGCCCACTCATCCGCCTTCTCGTTGCCGGCAATACCCTCGTGGGCAGGGCACCAGCGAATCTCTATCGTGATGCCTGGCCTAGCCCGTCGCAGTGCCGCGATATGCTTCCTTGCCTGGATGGCGAACTGCTGCCCTGGACCAGGTTCGTCCGATGCCATCCGCCTGATAGCTGCCTGCGCGTCGGAGAAGATGGTGACTCGTTCCGGGGTCGTGTTCCTTTGTGCTGCCAGTTCAAGGGCGTGAGCAAGTGCAGCGCACTCCGCATCATAGGCCTCTTGGTTGTTGCCCATGTGCACTTTGGCCCCCGCCCATGATAGGCCCTTCCTCCACACAACTGAGTATCCGGTGGCCCCATCGTCCAGCCGCGAACCGTCCGTGAACATTGCCAGCCCGGGTCGGTTCCTCTTTGCCTCTGCCTTAGCCTCAACTTCCTCCTCTTGGAGTAATTTGGCATCGAGGGCGTCCGGCTCCTCCAGCAGAACCGTGCTCTCTGTCTGTCTGCTGTGAGCAAGGGCATTCGTGAGCCGCCGTCCGATAACCGTTGGGGCTCCGACCACCTCCCGCGCCTGGTCTCCCTGCGGCAGGCTCAGCAATCGTAGCCCAAACCGCCGCTGTCTGTTCTCCAGCTGTGTTGTTGCTGCCCTGAGGCCCGACTCCATCGAGAGGGCTCCCAGACTGGTTGTCCGGAAGCAGCCGGTTGTCGCCCGGGCCTCCTGGTTGACCAGCAGCTGGAGCTCCTCCGCCCGGCCTTTGGCGCCTGTGATGTGGTCTCCTTTCCACCGCAGTTCCGAGCCGAACATGGCAGCTGACTGAATGCATGCCGTCATGACCTTCCTGCAGTTGGCCGGCGACAGCCCCGTCTGCCCGGTGAGCCGGTGGAGTCTTGCCTTTGCCTTCCTGCCTTCCTTCATTCGGACAGCGTGGTGGCCATTGAGTGTCAGCTGGGAGTCAAGCCATACTCCCAGCCACCGCGTCGCCTCCTTGCTGAAGGGGACGGTCTTGCCGCCCACGTTGACGGTCGCCCTGGGGGTCGACCTCTTTCTGTGGAATAGGGCGGCCTCTGTCTTGCTGTGGTCAAAGGCTACCCCATTTTCTGCTGCCCATTCAATCGCTGCCGTGGTTGCCGCTGCGAGGTTCGCTGCCACCGCCTCGTTGTCTCTGCCCTCTGCCCACCAGCTGATGTCGTCCACAAAGGAAAGGCCTCAGATGCCCGGGACTGCAGCCTCGACTTCGTCAAAAATCCCCGAAAGGTATGTGACGAAGAGGATCGGCGCTGCTGGCGAGCCCTGTGGGATGCCAGTGTCCACTGGCTTTGCCTCCCCCACCTTGCCGTCCAATACTAGCTTCACCTGTCAGTCTGACATAAAGCTGCCAGTCCACCTGATGAGGTCCAGCTCTACTCCCAGCGCTTCCATGCGCTTGCCCAAGTGCGCCTTGCTGACATTGTTAAATGCCGACTTGACGTCCATGAACAGCGCGCCTGCCACCCGCTTCTCCTGCCACGCCTGCTGTGTGCGGTTCATGAGAACAGCCACTGCATCGACACAGGACCGCCGTTTGCGACATCCGTACTGGCCATCATGTAGGCCACGCTTGCGCTCTAGATGGTTAGCAATGAGGTGGGCCGCTGTGCGCTCCACTAGCTTGCTGATGACGTCCAAGAGCGAGATCACCCTGTAAGCGCGGACCTTCGAGTAGTCCGGCTTCTCCGGCTTCGGTATGACCACTCCTTTTGCCGTTTTCCAGAGCTTCGGGTGGTAGCCTAATCGAATGCACGCCCTGGCCAGCTGCACAATCCTCTGCTTGTCCCACTGCCAAAAGACCTTGACAATGCCGGCCGGAATGCGGCCATCCCCCGGGGCCGAGGTGTTGGCGGCCTTTGCCAGGAGGCTGCCGACCAGGTGTGAATCGACCCGTTCGAACGCCCTGCCACCCTCTCTGGGTTCGAAGCTGCCGGGAGGCGCATTGGGAAAGTGCGCTCTCATAATGGCCTGCTCACGCTCCACCTGGCTCTCCGCAATGCTGCCGTCCTCTGCTACCAGAGTCTGTCCAGCTTTGTCGATCCTGGGCGCGGTGTAGCTGGCTGCCGTCCATACCTCACTTCCCTCGGCTTCCTGCAGGAAGCAGTGCCACCACTCCCGCTTAGCCTTGCGGACCGCTCATCGCAGGTTTCGCCTGGCACCTCGCACCCGTCCAATGCCTGCCGGACGCCGTCGCTCTCTTCCGAATTCCTTCCGTAACGCTGCAATGTCTTCCGTCCACCACGGCTTCGACCTACTGCACCACCTCTTTCTCCTAGCATGCTCATCGAGCGTCCCCACCATCGCCTCCCGTAGCGCCATCACTGCTGCCTCCACCTGCTCCTCCATGCTGGTGTCGTCTAACACTGCTGTTTTGCCTACCGCCCGAAGGAAGCATTGTTCTGCTGCCGCCCTCTTCTCCCGCGCAGCTGCCTGCGCTTTCTGGCTCTTTCTTGCCCCGTCCCAACCGCTGACGTCCCAGCCTGTCGTTTCCTTGCTGGTGTCCCGGCTTCCTACTATTTCCCCAGGCACTGCCCATACAATGACCTCATTTTTTTTTTGTTTAATCATACTCGCATTCGACCTATATAGATCATGGCGGGAAATACAATGACCTCATGATCTGAGCCAGTTGCCTCCTCCTCCTCGGCAATCCTCCAGTTCAGCTCAAGGCTGCGCGACGTGAGCGTCAGGTCAATGATCGAGTGGTTGCTCGCTCCGGCCCCCATCCTGGTGGCCTCCTCTGAGTTCCATACCACCAGCGCATGTTCTGTGATGAGGTTCTCCCAGAACGCTGCGTTTCGTCTGCTTCTTGCCTTAGGGTTCCACATCAGGCTATGGGCGTTCATGTCTCCTGCCACTATGACCCTGCTGTGTCTCATGACGTTGTCCCATTGCACTGCCTGCGCCAGTCGTTGACCCTCGGTTCCTCGGTCATAGATATTGACAATGACAATTGAGGGCCCTCCCGGCGGCTTGACCTCCAGTGCCTGTGCGTAGTTGGCCCAGCCTCGTGTCAGGTCTTTTAGTTCTGTTACCTGGCATCGGGACGCCCGGTTGACCGCCACCCAGCACTTGGCTGGCACACCCTCCTCCCCCCGTATGAACCGGAAGCTTGGGTGTGACCTGGTGCTATCTTTCTCTTTCTCCTCTCTTAGCTCTTGTATCAGGATCAGGTCCGCTTTCGTTCTGACCGCCGTTGCCATTCGATTGCAATGCGCAGAGACGAGCCAGAACCGATAACGCGAGGTCGCTTGGTTCGGCAGAGTCGCGTAGCAACTAGCATCCCTTTCCGAGACGGCGGACAACAGACATGCGTGGTTCTGTGGAAAATATTTTTTTTCCCCAAGGTCACTCATCGCGACTGGATGTGGCTCGCAATGTGGGCTTGATGGGGGTGGCGCATACTGAGGCGCTTTGTCAGCTGGGCGGTGATGACTGAGCTCGGGAAGATCCTAGTTGAATGATGCCTGCACGTGACATGGGGAAAAACACGCCACCAGCTGTGATGGCGGAACGACGTGGGAACAGACTTTCGACTGGTTTCCACGGCAACACACGTACACAGTTCACGATATCCAAACGCACGCGGCAGACACAACAGGATTTGAGCAGGAACTGAAGGAGCCAGAAAACGAGGCTAACTACGAACAGGCGTGAAAGCGGTGCCGCCGCGCCCCCGAGTTGCCGTGCCATGCTAGCCGCACGCACCGGCGGCCCACGCGCCTGCGGTCGGTCCGACACAGTACCTCGTCGTGGTCTGTATCTCTGTGACGGTCGCGGGCGGAGTCGGCGTGACCCACGGACACTGTAGGCCGGGCGCGGGGCAACCGCAGGCGGCGGCGACGGCGGTCGTCGCGCGGCGCGAGAGTGCTAGCGCGACGATGCAGACAACTGTGATGACGGTGGCGCAGACGGCCGGCCACACGTACCTGATCGCGAACTGGCAACGCCCCGGCCACCGACGGCGCCGCGGCGACGAAGGGACGAGCCACAGCCCCTGCAGCGCGTGCACGATCCGCGAGATATGGCCCAGCGACTCCAGCACGCGCAGGTACCGGCCGCTGCTGTTGCTGTTGCTGCTGTTGCTGCCTCCGGAGCAGCTGCAGTTGTGGCATGAGCCGCTGTGCGTGGGCAGGCTCGGCGCGCCGCGAGACCCGCCCCTGCTGAGGCGCACGGCAATGAGTGCTACTAACTCCGCTAGCACCCGCGCGGTGGTGTCCGCTGGGGGCTCGCCGGCGGTGGCGGCGGGTGGCGGCGGCGGCGGCGGCGGTGGCGGTGGTGGTGGCGGTGGTGGTGGAGCGGCGTCTGTCATGGTCCGCGGTGGGGTTCAGTGATGTGGGAGCGGAAGGTGTCTACTATCGTAGGATGGCCTGTTTTGTGGAGGGACGGACGGTTCGGCCGCTTCGGGTGGAACGTTGTGGACGGGCCTCGGGCTCCATCCTTCACAAAGAGCACCCGCGGGGAATGGAAGCTTCTCCCGCCACCAGCTCCGCGTAGACGCGGTACACCGAGGCAGCTACGATTCTGCAGCCCGCCGGTGCGCAGTACGCAGGCCACGGGGGTATCGCGAGGCAGGAAATTGGGACCCGGTAACTCACGGCTGTCCGCCGATGCGGGGTGAGTGACTGGTGATGTACAGGCCTACCTCTGTGGCTGCAGTGAATCGCGTCCGGCTCTTCCAGACTGGAATCCAGTGCGGATTGTACAGCTCCTAACTGACTGCGTTCTTGGGGGGTCACCATTTCTCCGGTTCGCCCTCCGCTCGAGGAAAATGAGCAAATACGTTTTGTATGCAAATACACATGTACCTAGCTTGCCGGGAAAATGGGTCCGTTTATAAATTGGCCGGTCTCTCGGCCGACGGGCTGGTTATGTGGGCAGAATGGACCAGCCAGAAAATAGAAAAGATCAGAGTGTCCAGAGAATACGAGGGATTTTGTGCCATGTGGAGACCAGTTTGCCCGAAAACTATGGATATGGAGACAATTATCGCCCTCTACAGTCAACGTAGGGGCCCAGCGCTACAGTATATTAGGTAGCAGGAGTGAATTGTCCCCACTGAAGCCCAGGCGGAGTATCTCCAGCGGCGTTCTATCCAGTACCATTCGCCTCTTTCTACTCTCAACACCCAGCCCTCTGTTACCGCAGCTCCATCCCCGCCGCCTGAGGCCTTGACAGCGGTGGGGCATGTTCTCTTCCTAGAGGGCGCTGGGATAACGGCGAGAGAGTGGTGGGAGGTGTGCCGCAATATTGGGGGGTGCTGTAGCTGTGAGAATAGGGGATGCGAAAGACCGACGATAGGTGGTTATGCTCACCAACGGGGTAGAGAGTTTCCTTCCACTCTAAGGCCCTGTTTGGACCCGCAGCCTGCGGTTCGAAGATCGCGTTTTTTGTATGGAAAATTCCTTTTTCCTAAATCATGGTTTCTCTCTCTTGTGTGGTAACTTCTCAATGTATTTTGTGTTGTCTGGTCCGCCAACAAACGATCCCATCCGCTTCCCGGCTGACCAGCCAAACCCAGCCCTCATTGACTAAACAGCACACCTGCCAGCTTATTTATAACGCTAAAATTTCCTCCGTTAGCTAGAACATAAGTATGTAACCAGCAACACCAGCACGCCACAGGCCTGCAGGTGCAAGCTATCGACTCCAGTTACAACAATATTTGCAATGACACAATATTTACAATCCCTCCTTCACCCGCTATTCTCTCTCCTCTAGTTCCAGTAGTGCCTGTACCGACCAGCGGGGGTGCACGCGGGGATCTTCGACGAGCCCTTGCGCGTGACGGTGGCGGTGACGGTGACAGTCTTTGGCCTGGCGGCGGCGGGGGTGGCGAGGACGTCCTCGTACTCGGTGGCGGTGCTGGCGGGGTGTACGGTAAGCGTGAACTTGACGGTCTGGACGAGGGTTGTGATGACGTTCTCGACGACGGTGGACACGAGCGTCGACGTCATGATGCCGTCGGTGCCGACGCTGGAGTATGAAGCGACTGGTGCGGTGGTGGTGGTGGTGGTGGTGGTGGGGCTGGGCGCCGGGTGCACCGGCCCCGTGCCGCCGATCGGGGTGCTGACGGTCGCCGTCGTCGTCGGCTCCTCGGTCGGGTGCGGGACCGGCGTCGCCAGGAGCGAGGTGTTGATCGTCACGGACCACGGCAGCGTCGACGGGAAGTACGAGGTACTGTAGCTGCCGTAGGGGGGCCGCGCGGGCTTGGAGGTCGGGTAGGCCGCGATGGTGGTGGCCGGCTCCTCGGTGGGGTAGGCGGCGGTGGAGGAGGAGGAGCTAGCGGGAGCTACGCCGCCGCCGGAGTACACGGGGGGACCGGGGACCACGTACGAGGTGGGTTTGGGGTAGTGTATGTTGATGAGAATACCGGGGTCGTCGGGCTTGTACCCGCCGGGGAACTTGACGGTGTCGGTGGGGACGGCGGTGCCGGTGCCGGTGATCTTGAGATTGACGCAGACGGGGTAGAACTAAGACGGACGGTCAACACCCAGAGACGGAGAGGGGGAGTAAGGGGTACGAACCTGGGCTTCGTTCACGCCGCTGGCGGAGTGGAGGGCGAGCAGCTCGTGGCGGAGCAAGTAGTTACCAGGGGCGATGTCGGAGGGGATCCTGGTGGAGTAGGTCGAGCCATCCCTGATGATGGAGTCCGAGATCCACGTGCCGTCGGCGAGCATGCCGGCATCGTCGATCTTGAAGAAGTCGAGCTTGGTGGGGTCGGCGGCGCGGCAGTCGCCGTGGCAGTTGGCGAGGTAGGTCATCACCGGTCCGCGGTGGCTCTCGGGCCACTTGGTCCACGAGAACTTGAGCGAGGCGCCGGCAGCAGCGGTCGCCGAAAGCGCACCGGGCTTGGAGCCGGCACTGCAAGCGATTGCGGCCGAGGACACGTCCTGGACCGGTCCGTTGGACGTGACGGTCCAGCCGACCATCTCGGGGACCGGCTGGAGGTACGGCGTCTTGTAGGGGTCGTACAGCTCGTAGAGCTCGTCGTCGATGGTGAGATTGCTGAGGAGTCCGTGGGCCAGAGCGGCGGCGGCGAAACCCAAGGTAGAGATGACGGTAGACTTCATTTTTGGGGGGTACGGTTCGACAAGCGGCAGTCTTGGAATCCGGATCGCTCAGCGGCGGGCGGTGGGATGGGGATTTACAGGCGTCAAGCCCGAGGCTGCCAGAGCAGAAAGAATAAGGAAAGGGAAAAGCTAAGAACCTCCGGAGGCCAAAAGAATGACGGGTGAACGAGACCGACGAATCCGCGATGGTGGTGAAGCCGCCCCCGATGGGCAGGAACCGAGTACTTTATACACGCCCGCGTCAACGAGGGGCCAGCCAACGAGGTTTCGGGATGTCACACAACCAATCTTGCGAACTGGTCAGGCCCTCACCAACGCGACGCGGATTTTCTCGGCGCATAACCGGAAACCCTTCTCCAGGGCGACGGCTACGCCTAGGTAGTTAACATCTCGGCAGCCGTGTATGCGGTTGGCATCGCGGATAGAGTGTGCTGCGCGTCGTCCGGGCGCAACTCCCCTGCCCGGAACCAGTGGCTATGCACTGTAGGCGCACCAGCCTTGCATGTATACGCTCCATCTGCTCGGGGAAGGCACGTCGGGCTACCTATTCTGTTCGACTTTGCTACGGGAGTTGAAGTTTTGTATCCGCGCTTGCAGAAGCCTATCAATCTAGCCAGCCCAATTCTGAGACAGCTAGCCAGCCGCCGTCATATCAAGCCCCGGCGTCGCTCTCGCTAAACCAACAGCCGCCCCGGCATTTTTGTTTTTTGTTTAAGTATTCGTACTCGCAAGCAGTCCATCTAGGGGCCTCTCAATGGTGAACTGCAGGAGAGTCATGACGGCTTGCATCCAGTCAGTCGCCATGTTCGGCTCCGAGTTGTGGTGGAAGGGTGACCAGACCCAGGGCACCATCGGCCAGGCAAACGAGTTGCAGCTCTTAGTCAACCGGGAGGCGCGGGCGACTACAGGGTGCTTTCGGACTACCAGTCTCGGCTCCCTGTCAATGGAGTCTGGACTCGGACCAGCGGCAGCGCAGCTGGAGGATAGGCAGCGACGGTTCGGACTACGGTTACTCAGCCTGCCGCAGGGCGACCAGGCTAGGGAAATCATCGGTACCCCGACAGCAATGATCAATAGGACGAAGGCTTACGAGCGCTCTTGCCTACGTAGGAAGAACAGAGGCTACAGTTTTGCTAGAAGAACCAGAGACCCTCGAAGCGCAACTGCCAAGGCTGACGCAGAGAAGTCACAGCCCGGACTCATCATGTTCACGGATGGGCCACGGCTGGACGATGGAGCCACTGGCTACGCGGTGGTGTGGAAGAACGGCCAATCCTCGGTGGGTATCAAAACTCACATGGGCTACACCAGGAGGCCTACGGCGCGGAGTGTGCCGCCCTCGCCAGGGCCCAGGAGACAGCTCCGAGAAGACAAACGATGCCGGAACAAGTCACGATCTTCACCGACGCACAGGCGGCCATCAGACGAATGGCCTCGGAGGAGCCTGGCCCCGGCCAAAAATACGCGCTCCGGGCAAGGAAGCACATCGCAGTGCTACGGAGAGCCCGGCCAGATATCAGCATCGAGATCCGGCGGCGCCCGGCGCACAAGGGGTCCCAGGGAATGAGAAGGCCGACGATTGGGCCAAGCTTGCGGCAGAGGAGCCAGACACACGCGGGGTCGAATGGCTGAGTTACACGGACCGACCGGGGGGACGCGCAATCCCGTTGCCCCGATCGCTCGTGCGCTGCAAGCGGGAGATTACGGAGAAGAAATGGGCAGAGGGGCGGCAGTGGGCTGGAGGCCGGACCTCCAAGGGGAAGTATACGATTCCGAAGAGCCAGAGGCCCGACGGCGCGGTTGCGGGCAGTCCCAAGAGGCTCGCCTCAAGACTGGTCACTGCTTATCTGGACAGTGCCTACAATGGACGAAGAACCGCCCCACGGCCCAGCGCTGGTGGTGCCAGCGCCACAAGCAGACGAGGTACCACCTCTTTAAGGTGTGTCCCGGGTGAAAGGGCCAGCAGAAGATACTGTGGACGGAGGTGCTGAAGGAAAGTGGGAGGAGGAAACACCTGTTTACGATCCGGGACCTCCTTGCCGACAAGAGGTGCAGCCAGGCGGTGCTAGATTTCCTCTCCCCATAGATGTGGGAAGGCTGGTCCCAGCTGAGGAAGACGCGGAGAGCGAGGCGTCGGAGTGGGAGCTCAGGGAATGTGCACCGCCGTAGTCTGGCTGGGCTAGGTGCGAGTATGGTTGAGCAGAAAAAAAAAATACACCCCTATCTAGACTATGGCGGCGCACTTTCCCACCCGGGTTTCCCGTCCGCTGTCCGCGCAAGGGCGGCAAGTTGCAAGCCCCTCTGCCCTCCGCCCCGGCCTGTCCCAAGAAGATATGACGCACATCAAAGCAATCACAAAGGAAAAAAGTCCGAACAAGAGAAAGAACCAAAGAATGCCAGGCCCGCCTCTTTTCCCTCGTATGCGAATGCCGTAAAGGAGGGCGTGGGTAGGAACAGCGGTAGTTCCCCCCCAGCGCCCAGCTCCTCCGCCTTCGCCCTCCTCTCCTCTTTCCGCTCCCTGCGCTCCCTGCGCTCCCACTCAGACACCTCGCTCCCTGCGTCTCCCTCAGACGGGGCCAGCCTTCTCAAATCCGTGGTGGAAAGGAAGTCTAGTCCCGCCTGGCTGCACCTCCCATTGGCAAGGAGGTCCTGGATCTTGCATCGGCTCTTCCTACTCCTACTTTCCTCCCATAACTATGCCTACAGGATCTTCTGCTGGGCCTTCCATTTGGGGCACACCTTGAAGAGGTGATCCCGTTTCTGCGTCCGGTACCGGCATCACCAGCGCTGAGCGGTGGGCCGGCTCTTCGTCCAGTGTATATACTGCCCGGTGAGGCAGTGACCTGTCTTCAGCTGGTAGAACCTTGAGGCGAGCCTCTTAGAGCTGCCTGCAACCGCGTCATCAGGATTCTGCCTGCTCGGCATCTTGTACTTCTTCCTGGAGCGGCCTCCCACCCACTGCTTCGAAGTTCGCCTCGGCCCACTTTTCCTCCGAAATTTCCCGCTTGAGGTGTGCGAGAGACCTGAGAAGTGGCATCACGTGCGCCTCCACCCGGGTATCTGGCTCCTCCGCTGCAAGCTTGGCCCACTCGTCAGCCTTCTCATTCCCTGGGATACCTTCGTGGGCTGGGCACCATCTGATCTCGATCGTGACGTCTGGCCTAGCCCTGCGCAGCACTGCAATGTGCTTTCTCGCTTGGGACGCGTACATCTGGACGGGGCCAGGCTCCTGCAAGGCCATCAGTCTGACGGCGGCCTGCGCATCGGTGAAGATTGTGATCCCCTCCGGCGTCGTCTGTGTCCAGTCTGGTGAGGGCGGCGCCCTCCACGTCATAGGCTTCCTGGTTGTAGCCCATGTGGGTCTTGATATTGCCCGTTCTTCCATTCCACCGAGTACCCGGTAGCTCCATCACCCAGCTGTGACCCATCCGTGAACATGGCGAGCCAGGGCCGTGGCTTCTCTGCCTCAGCCTTGGCTGAGGCTCCCTTCTCCTGCAGCAGTTCCGCATCGAGGGCCTTTAGTTCCTCTAGCAAGACTGTGCTCTCCATCCTGCCCGAGTATGCAAGGGCATTCGCGAGACTTCGTCCAATCGGGGCGTCGACGATCTCACTTGCCTGATCACCCTGCGGCAAGCTAAGTAGCCGTAGCCCGAGCCGTCGCTGTCTGTTCTCCAGCTGGGCTGCCGCTGATCTGAGTCCTGACTCCATTGACAAGGCCCCCAGATTGGTTGTCCGGAAGCAGCCCGTGGTCGTGCACGCCTCTTAGTTAGCCAAAACCCGCAGCTCATTTGCCTGACCGATAGTGCCCCAGGTTAGGTCGCCCTTCCACCCAAGCTCCAATCCAAACATGGCGATTGACTGGATGCCAGCCGTCATCACCTTCCTGCAGTTGGCTGTCACCGCTTCATCGCCTTCACCGCACCGTCTGCCCACCATCCGATGCCGTCCACAAAAGGATAGCCCTCTGATGCCTGGGGCTACCCTCTCCACCTCATCGAAGATGCCTGACAGGTACGTAATGAAGAGGGCCAGCACCGTTGGGGATCCCTGTGGGAGGCTGGTATCCACTGGGTTTGCCTCACCCACTTCTCTATCGGGGACGGGCTTCACCTGACGGCCCAACATGAAGCTGCCAGCCCACCCGATAAGATTCGGCTCGATCTCGAGACCCCCCCCCCCCCGGGTGGTTATCGTCCACATGCCGCGCTAGCTAGAATCCGCACACGACCATGCAGAAGCGTTGAGGAGCCGAGATTCGACATTCCGGGGGACGCAGCGGAGCCACAGCGCTAAGCCGGCATCGCGGTGAATCTAAATACGCCGAACCGAGATCACTCACGGCGCGCTGGCAGGATGGTGGCGATCGCGCTGCCTAGATGCATGCCAGCCTGCGTGTTCAACGACGACGAGATACCGGCTGAAATTCGTGCCGCCATGCCGCATAAATCGATATCTTCTCCTTTCACTCTCCCGTGCGGAAGGACGCACCTATCCCTATAAAGCGTTCCCAGCCGGCAGCTGGACGAGGCGAGCCCACTAGTCACTGGATATGCATACATACTAAGATTCATCTTTAAATACGCAACTACACAGCTATGTACCTACCTAGGTGGGGCTCAATATCACCGCCTAACCACCTAGGTGTGCTATACTCTACGCCTTTTTGTACCTGGCGATTCGCAACCGCAGGTTTATCGTGGATTCTATAGTGCACAACTCCAGGGACGGCCAGCACCAGGTATGTATGTGCATAGATAATTATAGAGTAGATAATGATAATAATAAAAATAACCATGGCAGCACAAGCGCCAGAGATATCATAGTGTAGATACTCTGCCTGTGCTGCCGTCCCTTGCAGATATGCACCCAACGCAGGCGATCATTGCAAGGGCGTGGGTGGGATGCCCACTTCTCGGCTCCGCGTAGATACCTATGTCCCCGAATGCGGTTTCCGACCTTCCATCCGCGCTCGACGGAATATCGCACCGCACTGCACCGTGCGCTCTGGACATTCCGTGGATAACGGCGTGGCGAGGCAGGTGTGTAGGTGTGCAGAAGCAGCCGTGGCTTCCGCTCCTGTCGCCTGTTCCGACTTGCGTCAAGTAAAGACGTGGAGGTGCGTTGCATGTAAGCGATAGTAAAGGCAGGTTCCGCCACGGCACGCTCAGGACTCGTCCGTAATGCGGGCTCCGCGTTTAGGCGAACGGTTTCAGAAACTCGCCGCCCGTTTACTGCCGACGGCGAGCTGGTCGGCTTCTGGCCGTGACGTGCGGTCGGTTCGGCCCGTGGCGGCTCCGGTGCGGGTGCTGCGTGCCTACCCGCGCGAGTCTGCTGCCGCCATCCGCCGCCCCCGCAGGAGAAATCTTCCAGCTTGCAGATAGTAGCGGTAGTTGCCGCGCGTCAGCCAGTCAGTGCAGTCGTTGATCTCCAGCGCAACAAGCCCTCTGACGGATCCTCACCGGAGAACCCATCCGCGACGGCGGATCGGCGGCGTCTCCACTCTTCAAAGATGCCCGTCTGCCGCCGAAAGAATACCGACCAGCGATGAGGATACAGATCAGTAATAGGAGGGTTTGGGGTGCGCTCCGGATGCCGTATGTTTGATGTTGTGCGAGACCGGTAGACACTGAGCGAATGGGTACTGGACGACCGAGCAACTCTCAACTTCGTTGATAGTTATCTGTCAAGTGTATTGAAGTAAAAGAGAAAGAGAAGAACCAACAGAACAAAAGATCCTCCTCTTGTACTGTACATACTTCCCCGCTCTCGCGTCACGCCTTTCGCAACCGTGCCCTCAACAAACTCTAAGGCGCAAGCGCCAAATCCAAAACTACACCGATACGAACTCAAGTAGCGAGAAGCATTTCCAGCATCCGCATCCTCTCCACCCCAAGGTTTCCGTGCAAGGGCCACATCCCATAGCATCCATTCCGTGACCGCGCGCCCCCTCCCAAGGACCACCTACTCACGTGCAGTACCGGCCGCACGCACTCCGCGACACCACATGTATTGCACTATATCCGAACCATGCCGCTCTAGCCCCACCAGACTGCGCTTTCTCTCCTCTCTCCCTCTTCTCCGTCCCCTCCTCCCCTCCTCCCTCTCACCTGCTCCCCTTTATAAACAGAAAAAGGGAGGAAAAACACGAGCCCAATTAGACGAAGCGTGCTCGATATGAGGATTTTTTTGTTTAATCATACTCGCATACAGTCTATCTAGACTGTGGCGATGTACATTTTGTCCGTTTTTCCCGTCTGCTGTCCGCGGTGGCGGCACGTTGCAAGCTCCCCTTTACCCTCCGCCCAAGCCTGTCCCAAGAAGATGTAGTGCGCACCAAGGAAACAAAGGAGAGGGAAAGGGTCCGAACTGAAGAAAAAGCAAAGGAAACCGCAGCCGAAAGGAAAGACTCGGACAAAGGGAATAACAAAAAAAAGCGAGACTCGCCCCCTACTCCTCCCTCTCTGCGGACGCCATGAAGGAGGGCGTAGGCAGGAACAGCGGCGGCCCCCAGCACCCAGCTCTTCCGCCTCCACCTCTCTCTCTTCTTCCCGCTCCCGGCGCTCCCAGAGCTCCCGTTCCTACACCTCCGCCCACAGGATCCCCTGCTGGGCCTTCCACTCAGGAGTCAGGACACACCTTGAAGAGATGCTCCCGAGTCTGGGCCTGGTACCGGCACCACCAGCACTACTCTATGGGTCGGTTCTTTGTCCACTAGAGGTACTACCCGGTGAGGCAGTGCCCCGTCTTCAGCTAGTAGAACCGCGAGGCAAGCCTCTTGGTGCTTCCGGTCACCGTGCCGTCCGGCCTCTGGCTTTTCGGCATCCTGTATTTCGTCTTGGAGGTCCGGCCTCCAGCCCACTGGTGGTGCGCCTCCGCCCACTTCTTCTTGGAGATCTCCCGCTTAAGATGCACAAGAGATCTTGGGAGAGGCATCATGCGTGTCTCCGGCTGATCCAGGTCACTCAGCCATTCCACCCCGCGGGCGGCTGGATGTGAGGAGGGGAGAGGGGAGAGGGGAAGCCGTGACGCTCTCCCGGCTCCACACATCATCACCCATCATCCAGATAGCTAACAGTCTGATCTGGTCTGGTCCGGGAACATTCCCTAGAGAAAGGGGGTGGGTCGGCGTGAGCTAAGGACGGATGTCTATGTGGAGGATGCTATACGCACACTATATCACTTGCTGTTTTCGAGTCGAGTCGAGTGAGACACTGTGAGGGGCAGCGGGAGCAGAGTACATGCTCAACCCGCTCCAGTACAAGTAGTGCGTAGCAGTGCGTGGTAGTGCAGTCTGTCGTTGCTCAGTGCGTCTTACGTGTCCAATGTGTTCAATTCGAAAATGCAGATTTGTGTGTCTGATCCACACACGCGATGGTTACATATATGCGGTAGGGAGGCGGCAACCTGCCCGATCGAGAACCCTTGAGGGCACAGCTGATAGCTGAAGGTGTCTCCGCGACGCACGGAACGGCTTACATATCGAGCCGTGCGCATTGCCCGCCCCGCAGGGGCACTTAAGCCCATAGTAGTCGCGTGCAACCCCCGGTAAGGAGTCGGCAAGCCGAGGCTCTCGAGAAGCATGAGCGCTACACAAGGCTTCCGTGTAAAGGCTGACTCACGCCCATCATGCGCAATCTCCGCCCCCAGCTCCCCGCGCCGCCGCGTCACACTCCGCCGAACGGACGGGCACGGTACCACTTGTGCATATTCTCTCTTTCCCGATCTGCGGACCCAACCGCGACCCATAACTGCAGCCATGCAGACGTACCGGTATGCCGCCGACACGCACACCGACTTCCGGCGTCGCTGTTCGTCACACAGTATTACGCGGTGGCAGCAGGTGGCCAGTGTTCACCGGGTCACCCGAAGCGTTGGCGTGCAATTAGTGAACCATCATCACCATCATCAACCGAGGTCCTTCACAAGCTGAGGACCGGCATAATATAAACAGCTACCTGTAGCCATCCACCAAATCCTACACGCGACCAGCTGCTCGCCAACGGCGCACTCGCACCCGCCGCTGCCGATCCAGACCTCGTGCAGCTGTCGCTCGCCGACGTCGACGAGCGCGCCCGGGCCGAACGTCCGCTTCTCACCCGACTCAAGCGATATCGTCATGTGCCCGCCGAGGACCAAATGCGTCGTCGCCGTGACGTGCGTGTGCGGTGGGCAGTGTGCGCGTTTCTGCGCTCGGTCAGTCAGTCAGTGTGAGCGTGCGGGAGAGAACACGGCTCGTGGGGTTGGGTACGGTGAGCCCCGCCACGTGAAGGCATGGCTGTAACCGAGATTCCGCACCGTCAATTCAACTTCCTTGCGTGTGGGCATCTTGGTCCTCATGTGGTGTGCTCACGGTGCTGTGTTGTCGTTGTTGTTGTTGCGCGGTTGTTGTCGCGCGGTTGTTGCATCGTTGTTGGTCCGAAGGGGTGAGGGTGATCTATGACGTAACTACATATATGGGATCAACCGCTTGTGCGACAACACGTATTCCCGCCATCCCCCACCGCTGAACGTGAGTCCAAGACGCCGGCGCCGTGACATCGCAAGCTGCAGCTTTCGGCGAGGAAGCGGACGGTGCCGATCAGACACGGACACATGTATGTACGCAGAGTCTAGATATGTCTGGGAACTTTGCTTGTGCGCGACTTCGGATACCGGTAGCGATGGCGCGAATCCATGTAGATCAGTTATCTATCTATGATAGAATATGTAGATATCTCAGACTCACTCGGATCTGCCCATAGATATGTCCCCGCAGAAGAAACACGTGACTGCGGACTCGCGGAGCTCTGTCCCCGGCAGGGGCACACCTTGCTCGCAGGAAACTCCGCGAGAGCGTTTTCGGCAGTTCGCTGCATTCCTCCGGCGGCGGTCGGCCAGTCGGCCGGCACGTGCGGCCCGCTCTCCCACGCTGGAAAGAGCGGAAAAACAAAAGAAACCATGTATCTAGAGAGGATAACCTTCCGTCCCATCCGATCCCCCGAGACTACCGCAGGGAAACCTGACACACCCCGCATTTCCTCCGTTTTCGTTGGCCATAGATATGTGCCCGTGCACAAGGGGCTGTCTTCTGAATTTGTCGTTCAGGTGAACCAAGTAGGTAGGCAAAGTAGGCGTCGGGGGGCGGGCGAAGAGGAGGAAAGGTGCGAAGGGAGAAATGCGGGTGAGTGGCTGCGAGGCGCCGCCCCCCCGCGCGATGCGGCGGCAGTATGTTGGCCGGTTGGAAGAAGGCAACCGCAGGAGTTGCGAGACAGCAAAGGCTTTTCTGCGGTTGGCGGGCAGGAGTTATCAACAGAGGTGAGCGCACCACCGAGCTGTTGGCGGTTCTCCTGGGTTCGCACACTGCGTCCAGCAGACGGGCCTTTGCAGACGTCTGCCCTGCATAGGAGAGCCACCTGGTCGCACCGTACAGGACGCGAGTGCCGTGCTCTCAGCCGTGGCGGTATTTGGAGCAGAATACTCGTGGTGGCTGGTGCGCCCACGATGGCCCACGGCAGTAGTTAGCTCTTTCGCCCGCCGTAAGCCATCAAAAAAACGCGGAGGCTGCTGGCCCGTGGGATGGTGTTGGGACCCGATTGGCCCTCGGCCTCAGCCTGCTCCCGAGTCCGGCCAGCCGTCGTGTCGCGAAAAGAAAGGACCCGGAGACCAGGGGTTTCAGCTCGCAGCCGCGTCCAATCGTGTCAAGTCTGGAGGCTGCTTAGTTAGTCAGCTCACGTGTGTGGCGCGCGCTATGTATTACATAACCCCAGCCAAAAGCCGCATCGGCCGACATTCCATCCACCTTCACGCCAGGCGAAGAGAAAAGAAACAAAAAATAGCCCTTTCCTGTCTCCCTTCCCCTTCTTCTCACGAATCGGAAGGCGCGATGCACCGCTCAGCCGCTGCGCTGCTGAGGTGTCCACCCCCCCACCACACTTCACGGCTGCCTGCCTAGATACCCCCCAGTGCTGCCTGACGAAACGTGCTAAGTCTCACGCATGGCGAACCCCCCAATGTACGTATAGATATATCTATGTCGTCCGTGGATCTCCCTCCGTCTCGACCGCCCCCCTTTCCCCCACCCCAGCCCGGCAGCCGACATGGGATTGTCGGCGAGATCTCGATGGGTGAACGACAAAGGGGGAAAAATAGAGAACAAAAACGAAGAAACGAGCTGGAAAACGCGAAATTCGAATGAGGGGAAGATCGACGGAAATACTCGAGACTCGCGCGCCAGTTAGCCATGGTACCTGCGCCAGCTGGCCGGCGACTCGTAGGCAGGGCCCCGATCGCGGAGAGTTCTCCTAGTTTTCTTTTTTAGTCCGCGTGTATGAATCTCACCCAGCCCCGCACGCTTTCGAAGGGCAAACAACGGTGTCGAACTGCGGTGGTAACTGGATTTCAGCGAATGCTGTAAGGCGTCTTGGAGACCGCAGTTGCCCTTCAGCAAAGGCTCAACGCCACTCGCAGCGAACCCTTTTGTCGTCATAACTCCGGCGAAGTTGAGCGCTTCCTCGCTGGCGACCGGTATCTGGGCTGTCGGATCGTTGGTTCGCGAGATCGTCTTCGTCCGCGATGCATAGATAGCAGATGGGAGGTGAAAGAGGCCGGCCGGCGGGGATATGTAGATACATATGCAGATATCTGGACTAGTGGCAGCCGGGGCTGCGGCGGCCTTGGTGTGGCTTTTCCCTCTGTCTGCTCTTGGTACTATCAGGTAGGTAGTTAGCAACGAGCTGGCCGGCAGGAACGATTGGCAGAGAGTACCGCCGCAATTCGTTGGGGGTCGGCATTTCGGGGGTGCGAAGATTGCGGGATTGAACGCGGCCGCCCAATCAGACGGCCCCGTTTAAAAAAGATGCGTGATACTTGTAGCACGACTGATCGGCTTGCCGCCGCCGCATACATAGGCGGAACTACGCGGAGGTACTGTACGAAGTGGCTGTGCGTGTCTGTGGTTGTCGGTCTGGCAGATGCAGGAACAGCAAGCGAAAAGTGTGCGCAGCTGGCTCAGCCGCAACTGCTGCTGCAGAATGCATTCCCCTTGTCCCGTCTCCTGGGGCTCAAACAGAAGAGAGAGCGCAACTGCCAATCAGCCCGCCTCGCGCACGCTAATCCGGAGAACGATAGGTGCAGGGCTGCGTCCTGCGCTTAGTCGCCCGCCATTCGCCCCACACTAGCCCGCACAATCTCTAACGTTTCACTATTGTCTACGGTTTGTGAGGAATCGGTTGGCAACAGCAATGGCGGCTGCAGCGACCCAATGTTTGATGCAGTAGCGAGAAGGGAGAGTCCGATTCGTAGCGAGCCCCACCGAACCCCTGGCGCGGGGCGTATATGCATTCGTGTAGAACTTGTACTTAACGCACCGCTTCGGCGCCCTGCGTTGCGATTTCGATTTTCACTCTCGACACCGGCAACCACAATTCCCTTCCCTTCTCCTACCCCTCCTCCCCTCCGTCCCCAACTGTGTTGGCGGCCACTTATTCTTTTCTCAGTTACATATTTTCACTTTCGATTCTCGCCCTCTTTCCGATCCCTTTCGGAGCCTCTTGCCCGGTCACACTCTGCGAGTGATAGCTGTTTTCGGGAAACAATCTCTTTGACCACCTTACTGGCCTCCAACGAGCTATTCACTCTTGGTCTCTGGTAGATCGTGCATCTTCCTCCACTTCTCATTCTCCCTCCTCCTCCCCCTCCTCCCCTTCCTCGGCATTCAGTCATTCCCCACACTCACTCCCTTCCCCGACGAGCAAGTCTCTTCACCACCCTCCTTCCGACTCCTTCCTTCCCGTAATCTTACACACATTCTCTCAACGCCCTCGTATTCGGTCCTACAAAGAAAGAGACTTGAAGCAAGCCATTCACCTTCCATTCTTTAACAATACACCGGAGACCCCCTGCACGCAGCTTTGAAAGCTTATTTCCATTTTGGAACCAGAAAAGAGAGGGAAAAAAAAAAGGTATGCTACTGGCCGCCCGGCTTCAATGGGAATATGCGGATGACTGACAAACACCAGGATTTGTTTGGAATATACACCCTCAATCATGAAGTTCAATCTGTCGTCCGCTCTCCTACTATTATCCACTATCGCCTCAACTGTGCTCGCCGCGCCGCACCCTAACTCGGCCAGAAGTGTCGCCACATCCACTGCCGCTAAAGCTGCAACCCCCAGCAGCGTTTCCGGCGGAAAGGGCACGGACGAGGTTGTCGAGCAGGAATCCCCAAAGACATGGACCGTCATCGTCGACAATGATGACCCCCGTTCGCTCGAGCAGATGATCGCCGATATGGGAGACGTCAAGGTCAACCGCATCTACAACAACACGGCGTTCAAGGGCTTCTCTTGCACCATGCTCCCCGGCAGGGCGAGCCTCATGTCGACGACTGGATTCAAGACCTTCGAGCCTGATATGGAGGTCCGAATCGCGGGAATCCAGCAGAACGCGCCGTGGGGACTGCAGAGGTTGAGCCAGGAACAGCCAATCCAGAATGCCGATACTCTGAATGACGCCGGTGTCGCTGCTATCGACTTCACTTATAAGTTCGAGGGTGGACTCAATCAGACTGGGGCCTTGGGCAAGGACGTGGATATCTACATCATCGACACCGGCATCAATGTCGATCACGTCGATTTTGATGGCCGTGCTACCTTTGGATTCACCATCGACGACGAGACCGACAGCCAAGGACATGGGTAAGCTGCAACCGTTCCCGATGGTGTCAGTCGCAAAGATGCTGATGTGCGGCTAGGACCCACTGTGCCGGCACTGCTGGCTCGACCACGTTCGGAGTCGCAAAGAACGCCAACATCATTGCTGTCAAGGTTCTCGGGCCGGACTCCGGCTTCACTTCCGACATCCTAGCCGGAATCGACTGGATGATGCGAAACCACGAGAAGCGCCAGAATGTCAGAAACTTTGCCGGCTCGGTGGCCTCCATGTCCCTCGGATCCCTCGAGCCCTCGCAGTCCCTCAACGAGGCCATCGCTCAGGCCAACAAGAACGGAATCCACTTCTCCGTCGCGGCCGGAAACGAGCAGCGCGATGCATGCCTGGGCAGCCCCGGCTCGGCCGTCGTCGACGACCAAAGCGACGCCATCGTCGTCGGTGCCATTACCATCACCGACGAGCGCGCCTCGTTCTCGAACTTTGGCGACTGCACCACGCTGTACGCTCCCGGTCAGGACACCACCAGCACCTGGATCGGAAGCACCAACAAGATCAACACCATCTCTGGGACCAGCATGGCCTGCCCTCGTACGTGTCCCCCCCCCCCAAACCTTTTCTCTTGCCCCTCCCCCCCGATGCGTGCACACACCACTAACCGGCCCCCTCAGATATCAGCGGCCTGATTGCCTATACGCTCAGCCAGAACCCCGAGCTCAAGACCGACACCAAGGGAATGAAAGACTTTCTCGTGCGGACCGCCCTCGATCTCGACATCAGGGAGCCCACTGGCCGCCGTGCAACCGTCAAGCTGGCCAACAATGGCGTCGCCGCCACTGCCACTGGCGCTAAGCTCTTCAAGCGCACCTTCTCGCACCTCTAGAAGACGACAACGACGCCATTTGGCTTGTAAAGAACATCTTTCGTTTTTTTTTACCTTTTTTTTTATGATACTCTCGGGATTGCATTGCATTGTTGGGGCGGGTGGGGATGGCGTGAGCGGGAATGGCGTCATTTGATTTGCTTGGTTTTTTTCCTTCCTTTTTATTGCTTCTTGACTCTTGATCGACCGGCGGCGGCAGGCATGGGACCCAGGGGAGGGAGGGGAAGAAACATAGATATGTAAATGTATCCATGGTTTACTCTGTGACACGAGGGAAAGATATGGGAATGACAGGGGAGGGGGGAGATATGGGGAACAGCTGGTCCGTTTGAACTCACTAACTACTTAGCTAAGTAGCTAACCTGTGCGGATTTTTGTTTTGTTTGACGAATTGATGTGGTGTCATGTTGGAGATTCGTCGGTGGCAGTGCGTATGTAGGTGGCTGGGGCGCGATTGGGGGGGCGGCTACCTGGTATCATTCGCCTCGGACCCTCGAACCCGTGTTGATCCACCGGTTCTCGGTTTACTGCAGGTTGTGCAGATGTCCGTTCGCCAGTTTGGAGCAATCTGCCTCCGTCAACTGCCTTCAGCCGTGCCCTCTATAATCAACGGTATCACTTCCCCCCCGCACATATGCTGCTTGTCGTTCCTGTTCTTCCTCTCTTTCTCTCTCGCGTCGAGGGCATCAACCGCGCCAGGCCATCAAGGCGGAAATATGTTCTGCTTGAGGACGGAGGCTGGGAGTGGCGCCACGCGTAGATGTTTCTCTGTTTGTTTTTTTACGTCTGGTTCCCCGTTTTCTGCGGACTCGCCCGAAAGTTTGTATGTGCTCCGGTTCACCCCCCACTTTTGGCGAATAATATTTCATGATCCACCGATTGATCGCGTGCGGGGATAGCAGCTGACACAAACAACTGTCCACACTGCCAACACTGCCGTGCTGGTGCACACCCAGTGCCACTCGAAACCGCCGACCCAGGACAATGGCCGACAAGAGGGGTACTGGGGGTGAGGCTAGAGGGCGGTATTGCAAACTTCTGTTTTCGAGCCGCCTAGAACTGCGGTATCAAGGGGAAGGCCAACTTCCCAGTGAAAGCGGAGGGGGCGACCCGAGGAGACCAGGAGGTGCGCAGTGGAATGTCGCCGGAGAATTAGCAGACGCCCCTAACCGTGCAAAGGCGCGATGTTCCGTCTGCAAGGGCACCAGTATCGCGACTATCATGAACTTTCTTCAAGCATTCACCCATATGCATTGATGGTATCGGCGTCGAAGCTATGTTCGTGGGTTTTGGGGTCTCAATGAATGTGCCACGCCGTACGCAGTGCGTTGCGTTGCTGCGCCACACCAAAAGTTACCGTTGGCAAAAGTAGAGTATATTCGACTAAGTAGTCAAAAAGTAGGGGATATTAGATTTCTGCCGTTTTTGTTTTTACACTGCGGAGGTGTGAGTGCTTGATGGCGAGCGATTACCTGTGTCGCAGGCGGGAGTTCGAGTAGATAGTTTTACTGGAGGCAGGTATGTGGGAATCTAGTAGTTTTGAGTTGCCCGCTCTGCTCCGCTTTACGTTGTTTATCTACATCACGCTTCATTTCTTCGTTTTCTTCCGCAGAGCTTCGATAACGAATTCATTCCCAGGGACTGCCCTTGCTCGCGTTTGGCCACTTTATCCGGCTGTGGGATTCTCCCCATCAATCGCGTGCGACCTATCTAAACCATGGCAATAACAAACCGCCCGGTTCCTGACCACTGTCCGGCCCCGACCTCGGTCAGTCTGCAGGTGCTCCCCTTTGTCCTCTGCCCCTAACCGCTTGTAGGTAGAAGATTGTGTCTTCCGCCAGCCAACTATTGGTGAGTGACCGCCGGTGAATCTCCGTATCACGACGGGCGCCATAGAGCAATTGTGACGAGAGGGCTTCTGGCAGTAGGGCCACTGCTCGATATAGCCAAAAGGAAGTACCCGCACGGGCATTAAGCACTTACATAGATAGCCGGTGTCTCCATCGCCTTGCAGTCCGTGCTTGCTTGCATCCCGACGGGTGGATGGCGGTGCCCTGTCTCAGCGTAATATCACGGACTGGCTGGTTCCCCCCCCCCTCTTCCGCTGTTTCACCTGCAGACATGCATCTATCTATGTTTGCATGCTGCAGCACGAAATCGTGCGAACTCGGGCAGAAAGAGCTAACGACCTTACGGCAGGCCAGCGTTCTATGGAAGCTACTCTATGATGCCATCCGCGCCCCGGGTTGACCGACAGAACCACGAATGCAGTTATGGACCATCTCTGGCGAGATCCCCCCACCCTGGAGAGCGGGCGTCGTTTGTTCGTTGCTCCTGTTCGCAGGCTCGATTCGATATCCGCAGCCGGCTCCCCTGACGGCCATGTTGCTCGGGGGGGTTGACGGGTGGCTGCTACGGAGGAAGCCGGCCCCCGCCTTTTTCGGCTGGCCTTTGGGTGGGGGGCTCTGCGGATGTGGGGGGGTGGGGGGCGCTGCGGATGTGGGGGGCGCCTGCCTTTGTCGGGTCGGGGCAAGTTTTCTGGGGGTCGAGGTCAAGCGTGCATATTGCAAGGAACAGGCAGCATCGGGACCAGCAGGGGACTCCGATATCTGTGCGTGCGACTGGCGGCAAGCCCGGTTGCCCGGGTGGGGGGGAGAGAGGGGCGGTCGGCCGTGTTCACGCAGCTCGGACAGCTGCAGTTTAGCGGCCGGGCGGCACCGAATCCGAACTCTTCGCCGCGCGCGATTGTCTCGCCTCGTCACCCTGTAACTCAACATCAGCGCCAAGTTTTCTGCGTCTATATCGATACACATGGATGCCTGTCCCGGCCCGCCCTATGTGGGCTGGTAGCCAGATCACCGAACGACGGCTGCCAGCTGCCAACCGAAAACTGCAAGCGCGGAAACATCTGCGCGGATGCCCACATGTGAGATTTGCACCCACGGATCAGCAAGCGAGAAGTCTTCACAGCTGCCAAGTCTGACGAGATTGTGATCGGCACCCTTGGCCGCTGAGTTGCACTGGGAATCAAATACGGACTGGCGCGGTGGTTTTGGGCTCGTGAGACTGTCCTCGCTCTCGGTGGGTATCGCCCAGATGCAATTGGACGGCGCTCAGGTCGGGAGGTTGGCGGAGGGAGGTGCAAGTTCAAGTGGGGCAGAGCGTCACTACTCGCCTTCGATTACCCAGTCCAGACCGTACCCACACCGTACTGTAGATACCGTACCGTCGCCGTGGGGTTCCAACAGGTCAGGACAGGCATGCAGCTCCCACCCGTCCCGGTATGTCGTACCACCTGCACGCACACACCCGATTGCCCCCCTATATAGCATAACAACCTCGCGCGTCCCAGGTTCCCTGTTCCGACCAGCTGTGCTTCATTCCCACTCCACTCCATTCCTCCTTTGACGCTTTCGCCCTACAAATACCGGCACCCCCCGTAAGCCAGTCCAAAAGAGCCTCGAACACAAACCAACGTCGGTCTTCCTCCTCCCCGTCCACGGTCGTTCGCAGCTTGCAAGGATCCACCAGAACACCAACGCTCGAGATGGCTCTCGGAGAGTCCTGCGTTTCCTCGTCCGCCTCCCATTCTCCGCATCTCATTCTCACGTCCGTCACTACTACCACCGGGACATCACCGACTACTTGTGGAGTCTCGGGAGGGGTAGGAGGATCACTTCAGCAGTTGCAGATGATGCCGATCACAAAGAGACCGATGATTGATACTCTACCACTACCTGCGAACGAAGTCTTCGCCTATGGTGATCTGTCTACGCTGCTCCATTGGCCCCGATCACAGCCACAGAGCTTGCAATTCTGCTAGGGGATCCAATCAATCGCTTGGAGGCAATAGAAGTCCTTTCGTCCACCCGAAGTGGAAATCCCTCAGCGATTGCGCTCGGAACACGCCCTCTCATTCTTCGCTGCTCATCGAGGAACCACCGCCGCATTCTAAGAGGCCATTCGACCAACTAATCCACGAGGGAGCAGATTAATCCTGGTGGATCCACCCCGCTTTCTTCCACTAGAATTCTTCAGAAGTATCGACGTCACTATCTGCATCTTCGACGACACATGTCCGCTGCCCCCCCCCCCCCCCCACCTAGTTAGCGCCTTGCCATTTAAGACACAAGATATCCCAGCGTGGGAGGACGGCACCGGATGGCGTCGGCCTTCGGAGATACAGCCCCAATGTATGGGCACGAGAGTTTCATCGCGTTCTCCTACACTGTATGTCACTCATGACCCATCGTTGCATCGCCTGGCCTCGCCGAGTGGGATTAGTGCGAATTGTCGTGCTGGGATCTCGCTTGTACCGAAACGAGAAGTTTAGCCGAAGGTGGAGCCGAAGACCCGTTGAATAGAGAAAGCCAACCCCCCCGCACACACCAACCCTGTTTCGCGGCGGTGGACGATGCAGGACGGGGTCGGGCTCTGTATGGCGTGCGACCCGCGTCCAGGGCTCATCACATCCGACATCTCCCTCGCAACCTTTCGCGCCCACATTCCGTCTCCACCTCGTGCTAGAGTGCTGCCGCAAAAGTGACAGCAAAATTACAACGAGCCACCCCCAATCGCGCATGGCGGATCAACAACCGGGCGTCCCAGCGTTATCTGGAGGCGGAGGGAGCACCGGCGTGGCGGGAGGGGGCGATGGTGGTGGTCTCTTCCAATGTGGTGACTGTGGCCGGTCTTACACCCGAGCCGACCATCTGGCTAGGCATGTTCGGTCTCGTAAGTTATCCTCCCGCCTTTATTCCCAAGCCTCTCTCACTGATTTATTATCGATACAGACACGCAGGAAAAACCGTTCCCGTGTACTATCTGTCTGAAGCGGTTCTCACGCGCGTAAGATGTGCCCTCTCAGCCCGTGTCGCGTTCGTTGGTGGTGGTTGACACGAGCCCTTTTTCTTGCAGCGACCTCTTGAAACGACATTTTCTCAACCACGACGAGAATAATGACAGCAAGCGGCACCGACGAGCTCGATCGCCGACCGCTCCGGGGCGAGTAACGCAGGCGTGCAAGGCGTGTGCGACTGCAAAGTTGAAGTGCGAGGAGGAGAAGCCCTGTCATCGGTGCCAACAGAAAGGGATGAAGTGTGAATACATGCTGGTGGAGGCCGGGAGGAATCTCCCGAAGGGGGTCAAACAAGGTGCGGAGAATCCGTCGGAGCCTGGCCGTACGGGTCGAAACTGATGCCTTCAGAGCGCGATGACCAGCCGGAAGGCGGCATTCTGCCGAGCCAACCTCCGTTGGGTCCAACTAGTGCACCGCACACGTTCCACGATCCCAACTACACCACCACCATCTTTCCTGGAACCCAAGCACCCACCCCCGAAACGCTGTCGAACTACTCGGCGCCAGATCACCTGGGCGAGACGCAGCAATATATGATGCATTACGGGGGGGGTGGCTTCGGCGGGGAGCCAGACCATTCTGCGGGACGCGGCTTCGTGCAGAGCATGCACCATGTCACGGCTCGCCATCCAGCGGCTCGGGATCTGCTCAACTTTGGGGTGACGAACGACCTTGAACTTGACGAGATGGACTTCGGGATGTTGGATACCTACAGCAACATGTTTATGGCGTCTGGTGCTATTCATTTCGACTTTACGTACCCGCATATCCCAGCGCAACACAACATCGAACAGCAAGCGGAGACTGCGTCGCCTCCGCCAGCAAACACAAAGCAACTCGTGCTCGGCGTGGAGGCGTTCAAGCGATCGCATCTCAGATGGACCCCAACGCGGGATAGCTGGGCGGATGTGGAGAACGCGGGCCTATCGGTACCATCTGACACGAGACCCCCCATACCCATGAACCGGCGCTCGATAAACCTCCGCTTGGATCACAGCGCACGCGATAGGATATTGGCAGTAGTTCTCTGTACGTGCGGTTTCAATAATCGGCTCCAGGCGGTTTCAAGCTTCCCCCCGGCGGAGATGTTTGACAACCTCATGAATCGTTACTTTCACTATCAGCGGGAATCGCACGATGCTTGGATCCACCCCGCTAGCTTTAACCCATCGGCTGCGAGTCCCGAGCTCTTGACCATCATCGTTGCTGCGGGTGCTGTCTTGACTCCGGTTCCTGCCATTCGGAAACTGGGATACTCATTGCAGGAGGCAGTCCGTACTTCGCTCGGCCAACTGATCGAATCCAACAACTCCGTCACTCGGCAACTGGAGACATTGCAAGCCTTCATGATACAGCTCGAGATCAGCCTCTGGTCTGGCAACAAGCGCAAGATCGAGATTGCGGAAGCTTTCCGGCAGACCATTACTACTATGCTACGTCGGGCTGGAAAGTTTCGGCGAGCGCAGTATCCGTTTGTACCGCTACTCGCTGGTGACAACGGCGAGGTGTTGGATGCACGGTGGAAGCAATGGATTGAGCAGCAGCAATACACACGGCTGGTATATCAACTCTTCCAGCACGACTGCCAGGCGTCGATGGCATACCTCGTCAACATCATCATCTCGTATGCCGAGTTATCACTCCCGCTTCCCGAGAGCCTCGAGCTGTTCTTCGCACCTACAGCTCAGGATTGGAAGTCTTTGTACCTGTCAACGCCCACGAACCCCAACATGCGGATTCCCAGCTTTACCGACAGTATCCACGATTTCCCCAACCTCAACATCTCTCATGGCTTTAACAGCAGGCGTATCGACCTGGAACTGACGGAGCTCAGCACCCTCTTTGGCCTCTGGGGTCAGCTGTGGGACTACCGTCAGCGCCAGTCAATCCGACGCACGTTGGAACGCCCCACATCGCCGTTGCCGGAGCAGATCGACAAGAACCTGCTCAGCCCGCGCTACCAGTCGTCCCGCTGCCGCTTTCTGCTCGAGCTCCTCGGCATGACGCTCTACGTCTCGCTCGAGGACCTCCAAGCGTTTGCCGGCAAGGAAGACGAGGAAGAAAGCTTGCGCGCGTACCCCGCCGTGCACGCGTGGATCCAGGGCACCGAGTCGCGCCTGGCGATATATCACGCGGGCCAGCTGCTCCGCGAGGCGCACGCCTTCGGTCCGGGCGAACTCCGTGAGTTCTGGGCGGTCGGCGTGTACCACGCCGCCATCACGCTCTGGGCGTACGGAGTGCTGCTGAAGCTGGTGGCGTCGCAGACGTCGGGGATGGCGCACAGCAGCAGCAGCAGCGCCAGCGCGTCCGCCACGCCCGAGTCGCACACGAGCGGCTACGCCGACGAGGACGTCGTCTACCTCGATGGCGTTGACGCCCAGACGGCCCTGCGCTTCATCGACCACAACCACGGACGGCCGATGATCTGCGGCCCCACCGGGGAAGTCGACGTGCGCTCGCCCGAGCGCGTGATGCGAGCCGTGTCCGAACTGCTCCGTCGGAACCACGCGGCCAACTTTGAGGACACCACGCTGCCGCCGCTGGTCGAGAATCTGGTCCAGTTGATGGTGGCGCTCGGCGAGGCGGCAGATGCTCACTGAGGAGGGGGGGGCTGGAGGGTATGAGCACGGAAAGACGGCGTTTGAATTTTTAATTTTTATTCCTTGGAATCTTCATCTTCTGCTTTCTGCGGAGTGTATTTATTTTTGTTTCTCGCATTCCGATACACGTTTTGTTTATTTTAATTTATTTTCCTACTCTACCCTAAGTATTCATCCAGTTCCCGCTTGCCTTTTTTTGTGCTTTGTACCTGTACTGTGTGGTGCGTGATGATGCCGCACCGGCCGAGAACCTACGAAGTGCAATCTAGTTTTTTTTTCCCCCTTCTTTTCTCTCGCTGGAAGTGGAGGGGAAAGGACTATGGGGGGAGGAGGCGTGGCGGGCATGAAGGTAGATGCAGTACATACGGAGCACCAGTACACACATGCACGCACATGTACACTCAGTCCATTCAAGCTGTTCAATTCTCCCTCTCGAGAAACCATGACCCCCCTCCACACACCTAGCCATACTTTCACAGCCACGGTCACGGTCACTGCTCCTTCAGGTTCGTTTCGTAGGTACCTGACCCCTCCCCGCTCAAAGCGCAGCCTTGGGTATGCCTATTCTCATCCTCTTCGTCACGAAACATATCTCCCACGTGCGACGCAGGTACGGCCAGCCAGTCAGCCAGTCCGTGTTTCCATGACGTCGCGCCTCAACTGACGGGCCTCGAGATACGTATGTATGTAGAGAGCAGGCAGAATTAATAGCTGGCAGACCGGAGGGAGGGGGGGGAAGCGGTAGGTGGGGTGCAGTGCATCGAGGACGAGAGCACAAAGGGACGGGGGGGGGGTGGAAGGATCATCCGCTGCTTTTAAATCAGTTGCAGAGTTGGAGGTTTGTGGTCTCGTGATCGGTAGCGAAGGAGGTCACACGGGGCGTGTTGCTTATCTATTCTTGGGACGTCAGCCCCCCGTCCCGTCCTGTCCTGTCCTGTCCTGTCTGTCCTGGTCTGGAGGGATGGACTGACGATGTATCTACTCTACATACAAAAGCAAAGCAACACGGCTGGGAAAAAAACCCAAAAAACCCCCAAAATTACAATAAAACAAAAACTATTTTGTTTTGTTTTGTTTTGTTTTGTTTTGAGGATCTACAATCTGCATAACCGGGGTGGGGGGTGAGGATCTGTCCCGTCTGGCCCTGCCCTGGCTGCTGGTTGGTTGTGTTCGTGCTAGCTAGGTTGGCTCCCCCCCGTGAGGATCGATTTGTCGATGTAACGGTCGGAGCCCAGCCCATCGCAGCGTTGTCGCGGGGGAAATTGAGGATCTTTTTTTTTGTTTGGTCTGTTTATTCATACTCGCACGGAATTTGAGGATCTTGGGTTTTGTGACATCGCAGTGAGGAGGTTGGGTGGCTGGGTTGTGTGGGCGGAAGTACTCCGTATGTACTCACCTCGATAGTGCATGAGTGGAGTGGAGTATGTCATCCCGAGAGATTCCGACTCGCCACTGTGCCGTGTTCGCAAGGGGGGGGTACACCGCGATACCTATCGCTATCACGTGCGCTCGTCACTCCTACAATAGGTGCAGACATATGTCGAGTGTGTAAGAAACAAAAATGAAAGAAGAAAAAAAAAAAAAAACAATACCCAACAAACTAGAATCGTGGTGGAACATTCGTAGATCCCCAGGATTTCGGGAATTGCCCTGGGCGGTCGCTATCGAGTCCAGTCGCTTCGGAGTTCGCACGGTGTTAAGTCAACTAATGTGCAGTCGAAGCGTTCCAATTCCCCAGCCCTGGAGGGGGGGGGAAAAAACGCACTCTTCGGACGCAAAGGGATTCCAGTTGTTTCCGCTGTGCAAATCCTAAGCCGTGTCCAAGCGTGTGGACGAGCGACAGAGAAGCTGGCGATGTCAGTGGATGCGGAACCATGCTGGCAACTACTGCGCGTGGTAGATACATAGCAGCAGAACACGTATGTACATACCTAGATATCTACAACCGAAATTCAGCGGAACGCGAAGCTTGGGCCGGGGGGCTATGTATGCGGTGCGGAGGGGGTTCGGCGCCTAGCGACTTTGCCGGGCGGGCCGCTGCCCCAGGGACGACGACCCTTAGTTACAGGGAGCGCAGAGCTTAGATATGATATGTATGTAGATAGTCTAGCTAGCTTGTTCCTCAAGCAGCAGAGCTTGTCTCTAGCCTATTCCCCAAGCAGATGTGTCCGGTGTGCAGATGTACCGCTGGAATCCTGGAAACAGTCATACCGATGCCCGTGACTGCGGCTCGGGCAGAAGACAGCCACAGCTGCCCCTCTGCGCGCTCGTGCTTCCGGCGACGACGACTTCCGTGACTTCGATGACTTGGCTTTGGTGGCTGTGGCGATGACTGGCTCCGTGCATACAAAACCGCACGGATGGCCGCAACAAGCAAGCGAAGAGCAACGGTTTTCGGTGTCTTGTTGTTGCTTCTTTCTCCCCTCGACCGCGGTTCTGCAGGTCCTTGACTCCTCTCCAGCACTGACCACCGGCTACGCGATTCGGCGCGAAACGAACGAACGAGCGACTCACCCACGCACGACACAGCGTCCTAGCGACACACGCCATTAACTGCTGCAGCGCAAAACGAGCCAGATCGGGAAATTACGAGTCATACGCTACGCTGCTGCTCCGCCCGTACCGAGATATCTCCAGCCCCTTCCGAACTGGAGACGCACAGTCACATGGGGCCGACCAATCAGAGCGGCGGCGGCTTGGCGCTGGCGGGCGGTGGGGAAGGCTTCTTAACGGACGGACTCCGCTGCTGCTGCTGCTGCTGCTGCGGTGCTGCGGTGCTTGGACTGCTTCTTTGTTTCCTCTTTGTTCCGAGACCACTGCTCCCGTCCTTGTCTGTCTCCCTCTTTTCCTGCGGGCTGTCGCCGCGTCTCCGTCCGAGACCCAACGAAGCAGCGGCAGTGGCGGGCACAGACACCGCAGCGCCAGCGCCAGCGGAAGACGGCACGGGCGACGACGAACTGGAGCTGCCGCTCTCGCCCAGCGTGCTGCTGCTCTCGTCGTCCCTGTCGTCGTTGCTGCTTTTCGAGGTGGGTTCCGATATTTCTCACTCTCTCTGTCACTCTCACTGTCACCCTCCCTCGCTGCTTGCGGGCTGTTCGTTCGCCCGTCTCATGACCACCCCCCACCCCCACCACCACCACCAGCCCACCCCAAGAAAGAGAAAGAGAAAGAGAAAGAGAAAGAGAGAGGGAAAGGGAAAGAGACGGGGAACGAGCCGCTGGTACGCGCAGCTTCTGTGGACTGCTCCTTCTGGCCATGCGTTCGTCGAGAAACGGAGGAAAAAGAAAGACGGTCAAATGCAGTAAATTGCCGAGTCGGGATTAGCCCGCATGGCGTCGGCCAATCACTGCGCGTGGTTTCGGCCGCTGCGGGGGGGATTTGGGGGGATTTGGGGGGGTGGGGCGTGGGGCGTGGAATGGCCGGCCGTCGATGCAGCGAGGGACGCCGCTGGGCCTCTGCTAACGATCCTATGTAGCCCGACCAGCTTCGTGCATGGCAACGGGGTACTCCCACCTCCCCTTGTAGCTGCCGCTCTGCGCTCTCTCGCTCGCCCTCCCTCTCGCTCTCCCTCTCCCTCTCACTCTCCCTCTCGGACGGCGGTTGCGGGGTTTCCTCTGTATTACCAGAAACATCGCCCCCCCCTGCCCCCCGGCCACTGCTGCCACTGCTGCCACCACCTCCTCCTCCACCACCTCCTCCTCCCCCCCCTCCACCACCTTTACCCCCCCATCCTCCGCTTCCCCTCACCGATCGTCTCTGCTACTGCGCCGTCCGGCTCGCAGGTACCGAACTCACCACTTCTCGATATCGCGACCATCCGCTTCGCAACCTCTGTCGCCTGCACTATCCCAACAGTGACGCCGAGCCCCGACCCTCCGATCCTCAAGAGATGCGAATGCGCACCTCTCTTGAGCTACCGCAATCACCATCGTCGTCGCCGCCCCTACACCGCCGCTTAGCCATGCACAACTCGCACAAGCAATCATCGCTGCCGCCGCCGAATCGAATGGCGCATCTGCCCACTCCGCCGCCCTCCTTCTCGGAGGAGACCGACTGCTCGCCGAACGAGAGGACCGGCGGCTCGGCGCTCTGGTCCTCGTCGACTCCGACCAGCCGATCGCATGACGACCTGCGATTGCCGCCCGCGCGCCTGTCGCCGCCCGTCTCGGACCTGGAGGTCGCCCGTCGCCATCTACGGCTGTCCATGTCGCCGGAACCCGACTTCCCTCGGCTGCCGCCGCCCGGCTCCAACCGCGCGACGCCCGATCGCGAGATGGTCGGCCGCGACTCGAGGGAATCGTCGCCGGCGGCGGGAAGGACGCCGTCGCCGGACCCGTTTGACGGTGACAGGAGCAGGAGCAACTCGCCGGAGGACACGATGCGACCGCCACCGCTGCGCGCGCTGACGGAACAGAACCTGAACGCCAAGAACCACCACCACCGCGCGGGCTCCAACGGCGCCCGCTCGGTCATGTCGGCATACGATATGATCACGAGCTACATCGGAAGCGACGGGAACCCGCAATCGAACAAGCGACGGGGAACGTCGGCAGGGTTCCAGCCGAACGCGGAACTGTCGACGCCGATCACGCCGAGTTTCATCAGGGACTACGACTCGCCCGCATCCGTGCCGCATCGGCGGACGGCCGGCGAGCGCGGTATGTCGCCGGAGATTGAGGACGACGGGAGGGAGGAGGGAACAGGGTCGCGCATATTCGGGAGCAGTTTGGTGCTGTCGAACACCTATGGCAGTGACGGAACGGCGACGAGCCAGTCGGGGGACATGCTGCACATGAGCGATCTGTCGCGACAGCGTCAGGCAATGGGCTGGAATTATGGTGGTGGGTAGCCGCAATTCCCTTCCCTTCCCTTCCCTCTCCTCCCTCCTTTCCTTTCCTTTCCTTTCCTTTCCTTTCTTCCCCTTTCTCCGCCCCCCGCCCCACCCTGCTTGCAGCTTCGCACAATCCACACCTCCTCTCCCCCTTCATTTCTTGTACTGAGCCCCTCTGCTATGTCTTCCAGCCCAAATCCCCGAAAGCCGTGTTCGCCATGAAATCATCACCTCCCCGACCGCCTCATTGACCCATGAAGAAAAGGAAGAATCACTGTCCACAGTGTACTACAAGGAGTTTTCATCGCAGCTGCGGAGTCTCAAGAAGCCGGTCGTCACGTTTGTGCTCTTCATGGTACCAGTGCTCTTCGCACTGGGAACATCACTCTACACTGGATCGCGAAACACTGTAGGGACGAGCAACTCGACGTTTGGCGGCAACATCGATTTCCCGACGCTCATGAGTATCGAGGCGTCGTTCGAGCGCGTGGTGGACTCCGCGGCCGGCGGCTCGGAACTGGCGCGATCACTTAAGCAGAGCGAGATGGCGGTGGCGGATCTTAGCACTGTGGTCAAGTACTCGGATCTCAACTGTCGCGAGACATTGAGCACGCGCTTGGAGCAATTCGCCATAGACGCACGCGATAACGTAGTGGGACTGTTGGAGTTCTCTGCGAAAGTTGGCGGAGTTTTGGACGAGTAAGTTTGCTTCTTTTCTCCCGCTAACGGGTGCTGACTCGTGGGCTAGGCTACTATCGGTGAACCAATACGCGCTACGGGAATTGACGTCGCTGCAAATGGAGCGCCTGGAGGGACGAAAGACATTACTCCAGCGCATACCATTCCCGTGGCCGCTATCGTCTCTCGCGCCGTCACCCGCCGCTATCGCCCGGACGCGGCTAGCGCAAACGTTCGACACCGCCGTCGAAGTGCTGGAAACAAACCTGCGACTACTCATCGCCCACGGCACGATAATACAAGCGGGGCTGATGGGGCTATCGCAACAGAACGGGCCCATCCGCACCGAGATTGTCCGGGAATTTGCCGATATACGCCGTGGCGAGGCGGAGGCGATGTCATCATTATGGGCGCGCATAAGCACGCACTCCTCGAAACGGCAGAACTTCAAAGAGAACGAGCGGCTACTCCGCGAGATAAACGTGTACCACGACAAGGCGCGGGGATACGTCGAGGTGACACTACTGGAGCTCGGGCGGATGACGAGCGAACTCGACAATCTGCGCCGCAGAGTGGCGCAGCCGCTGCTGGTTGAGCGCAAGACGCAGGAGATTGGAATGCAGGTTCAGGTTCAGGCCATCCAGGGAAGCGTCGACGCTCTGCTGAAGAAGCGCGGGGATAGGGATGAGAGGCAACGGATGTGGAACCGTATCATATTGGAGGGCGCAGTGCGGGGGCAGGAGGGTGGGGCGGTCGAGGGGCCAAGATTTTGACAGCACACATTCGGCCGGGATGTTTTCTTTTTTTGGCTGGGGTCTTTGTCGAGGTCCAAGGTGAATACACGGGCGGAAAGGAAGGGAAGAGGACAAGGCATGGTTGGCGTTCTCTCTTTTTTTCTTCTTTTTTTTCTTTTCTTTCTCTTTCTTTTTTTTTATTATTTTAACTTACCTTCCTTCCCCCCCCCCCCCCCGGGGCGCCGCCGCCGCCATTTTCCTCTTTATTTTTGTGTGTGTATTGGAAGGCTGGTTTGATTTTCATCGTTGCTTTTTATTCTTTTTTTTTCCGACTGGCGTTTCCCCTCCCCCATGCCTTTTTTTTTCTTGTTTTCTACTTTCTATGGTGGGTGGGTTTTTTTATGGGGTATCTGGTATTTTCTGGGAGTACGATGGAAAAAGGGGAGGGGCTCTTGTATCGGGGTTTTTTCGGGGTTCCGGCTTTTTTGCTCTCACTCGCCAAACTTCGGAGTTTTTTGTTGTTTTTCTTGGATTTTTTTTTTTAAGTTGTGTAAGTACTTTTTTTTGGTGGGGGCAGACGGGGTTTATTGGTGTTCGCTTTTCTTCTTTGGTTCTGTGATTCTGGGAGCTGGCTGGAAGGGGGGGGGGTACCCGTGTTTTTTTTTCTTGCGGTTTTTTGCTATTTATCTGTCATTGGGACGGGTTTTTTTTGGGGTGTCTGTAGTGGTTCGAAATGTACACAACAACACACTCTTCTCTCGTCTCGTCACTTTCGTCTGTTTTTTGTTTTTTTCGGGGTTTGCCCATCGGAAGCGCGTTTCTACCGATCGGAAGTGGATGTTGAGGCCAGGGATGGGAGAATGGGGACGGATTCGATTCTTGGATATAGTATACACACACACACACACTGCTTTTGTTTTTATTTTTCGTCCGAATGACGTGTGTTTTTATTGTTTTGGTTTTTCTTGTTTTGTTTTTCGTGGAGATGGGATTTTGACGGGATGCTGCTGCTAGAGGGGGAGGGTGGGGATGCGCGAGGTGGGTGCGGGGGCTAAGCTTCGGTGCGGGGGAACGGAATGGCAGCAGGTGTCGCCGGTCGTGCAGCAGCAAGCTGTGGTTATGTAGGCCGGCGGCGGGATGGATGCCCACGCGATGGATGCTGCCTACCTGCCTACAAAAACAAAGCCTGGTTGTGCTGGTCAGCCCGCTAACACATTCTGGACTGCTCGTGGCAGTTGCATTTTCTGGCATGGATGGGGTGGTACGCACCGCCATCCTTGGCGCGGACCGGGTTTGCTGAGCGGTTGTCCGGTGGCTGATAGTGAGGCTCAGGGGAGAGGAAAGGGAGTTTGCACTCTCCGAAGGGCCGAGAAGCCATAAAACCCCTCACGACTGCGAGAATCACGCTTCCCTCGAGCTCCGACTCGTTGAGAAGCGGGATGACCCCGAAACTCACCCGGTCCCCTTCTTGCATCCATGCATTGATCAGGGCAGGTGTCGGTTGTTGAGGGTAAATACAAAGTCCTGGACAGTGTTGATCGTGACCTGTCCAAGTCGGGCTGCTTTTACAGACCGTCCCAAGCCCAAGTTTTCCCTCCATCCTTCACTTCAGAATGGGGGAGCAGGTGCTGCCGGCATTCTGACAACCTAACCTGTTTAGTAGGCAGTCCGAACTTCCAACAGGCCTTCCTGCGAAAGTGCGTTCCTCAAACTCCTTCGACAAACCGTCCGAAGTTTCCAAGAGGAAATCACTGCGAAAGTGCGTTTCCCAGTCCTATATATGTAGGCTTCAATCCTTTGGCACATCTCCTCCATGCAGAGCGGGTCTTATGGCTTCTCGGGTCAAGGGTTGCCGGCCGCCGTGACGCTGTTCCTGCCCCCCCCACATACACACACAACTGGGACTCGCCGCTCTTGTAGGTGCTCGCACACGATGCAGATTGCGCATCGCTCACGTTCTTTCCCGTTACTGGTCCCCCGGCCCAGAATCCAAAGAGCCGCGCGGCACCAGCCACCACGGCTACCTCGACCAGTGGATGGGCAGCAGCGAGCAAGACGGGGAGCGGAAGTCGTCTCTTATTTCGCTGCTGTTGGTGCTGGGTCTTGGACGCGGTGGCTTGGTTGGCATCCCTATATATGTGTAAGTACAGGACGCGGACAGAGCGGGAGGAGATTGCTTCCAGCGTGGACAGCTAAAGGAATTAAGGGCGAAATTGAGTATGCAAAAACCACTCCGCCCGACCAGAGCTGTCGAAGATCCGGGCTGCGGCCGCCAGAAACATTGCAATGAAAAGAAAAAACCCCCTTGAAGCCATCAAGGTATCCCTGAACCACGACTTCCTCCCCCTACCTACCGTTGCAAACATGAAATCATGATATCAAACGTAACCCCCTCACACGATCATGTGTGCGACACCGGAGACGGACACCTACAGAGCGGTACCGACGAGCATGATAGCCAATCCGAGCCAGATAGCCCCCTGCGCCGAGACAAAGGGATGCAGCCTTCCGGGAGAAACTCATCGAGGACGGGGTCCTAGTGGTGCCGAACTCAGAGGAGGCAACCAGAGCTGGGCCGGGAGCGAGCAATCACTCGATCATCGACCTGACCCTGTCGTCACCAAACATCGGGTTGAACCGGAGTAATTGCCGAGGAGGATGCAACAGGCTCGGATCGCGAGGTCATAGTGTGGAAGGTCCCAGGAAACCAGCCAGCAAGAAGAGGGGACCGGCGAAGAGACCACAGGGCGGGACATCCGGGGCTGGTATCCCACAGGGAAGAGAGGGAGAGATCGGAAGGCAGTAGCACAGGAGCGCTACCGCTGGGCAGCAAGCCATGTGGTAGTGCTGGACGACTGCAGCACTGCAGAGCAGATGGATGACGCGGCGGTGGCTCTGAGGGAGGCGATGGCCATATATCAGGCGGGCAAAGAGGGATTGCTGGAACAGGTTCCTACAGGAGGCAAAGGGGAACGATGTCTGAACTGCTGCCTTGTACACACCCCCAACAGTCGGTGGGGGAGGGCAAGCACTGGTGACAGAAGACGGCACCATAGCAGAGGGACACCAGGTGTGGGAGCAGGCGAGCCTGGAAGCACATCTCCCAAAGGGCCCACCAGGGAGCTATGAGCCTCGAGAAGGAGGGTACACCTTCGAGCGTGTTGATGCGCAATTGGTTGGCGCGCTGCTGGGCAGGGCTGCCAACACCTCGGCGCTGGGCGACGACAGAATCTCAGCCGACATCATCAGGACCTTCTGGCAGTGGGACAAACAGCGGATAATTAACACAATTAGTATACGGGCATGCATTCGGCTTGGCCACCACCCAGAACTATGGAAAATGGCAAAAGGAGTGGTCATTCCCAATCCGAGGAAGCCAGACTACTCTAAGGTCCGTGCCTACCGAGTAGTCTCCCTCTTGAAAGCAGCATTAGCAAGCTTGTCGAGCGAACTGCCGCCCACCTGATTGCTGACCACCTGGAGCGGGGGAAAGGAAGAGGCTTCCACGATGGCCAATATGGGTGCCGGAAGAGGTGTTTTTTTTGGTTTATCCATACTCGCATGTAGCCTATCTAGACTATGGCGCCGCACTTTTTATCCAGGTATCCCGCAGTGGCGGCACGTTACAAGTTCCCCTTTTGCCCTCCGCCCAGGCCTGCCCCAAGAAAGACGAAATGCGCACCAAGGAAATTACAAAGGAGAAGAATCCGAACGAGCATGAGAGACAAAGGGGGAGAAACAGAAAGCGCAGCCCGCCGTCTAGTCCTCGTCTGCAGATGCCATGAAAGTGGGCGTGGGTATAAGGAACAGCGGTAGCTCTTTCTCAGCGCCCAGCTCTCCCACGGCACCCAGCTTCTCCTCCTCTGCCCTCCTTTCCTCTTCCCGTTCCCGGAGCTCCCGGAGCTCCCATTCCGGCACCTCGCTCCCCGCGTCTTCCTCAGCCGGAACCAGTCTTCCCACATCCGTAGTGGAGAGGAAGCCTAGCACCGCCTGGCTGCATCTCCTATCGAGAGTGAGGTCCCGGATCTTCCACCGGCTCTTCCCCCTCCCAGTCTCCTTCGGCACCTCCGTCTACAGGGTCTTCTGCTGGGGCCTCCACTCGGGGCACCCCTTGAATAGGTGCTCCCGGGTCTGCGTCCGGTATCGGCACCACCAGCACTGAGCGGTAGGCCGGCTCTTCGTCCAGTGTAGGTCCTGCCCGGTAAGGCAGTGTCCCGTCGTGCCATCCGGCCTCTGGCTCGCCGGCATCTTGTATTTCTTCCTGGAATTCCGGCCTCCCGCCCACTGCCGTGCCTCCACCCAGTTCTTCTCGGAGATCTCCCACCTGAGGTGTGCAAGAGATCTTTGGAGAGGCATTGCGCGTGCCTCAGCCCGATCCAAGTAGCTCAGCCATTCCACCCCACGGGCGTCTGGCTCCTCCGCCGGGAGCCTGGCCCATTCGTCGGCCTTCACGTTCCCTGGGACTCCCTTGTGCGCTGGGCACCACCGGATCTCGATGATGATACCTGGCTGGGCTTTCCGTAGCACCGCGGTACCGGTGCTTCCTCGCCTGGAGCGCGTAATTTTGGCCGGGGCCAGGCTCCTCCGAGGCCATCCATCTGATGGCGGCTTGGGCGTTCGTGAAGATTGTGACCCGCTCCGGGGCCATCTGCCTTCGCGAAGCCGATTCCAGTGCCCTTGCGAGGGCGGCGCGCTCCGCACCGCAGGCCTCCTGTTTGAATCCCATGTGAGTTTTGATGCCCACCCAGGACTGGCCATTCTTCTGTACCACCGCGTAACTGGTAGCTCCGTCATCCAGCCGCGACCCGTCCGCGAACATGGTAAGTCCAGGCCGTGCCTTCGAACTCTGCCTCGGCCATGACTTCGGCCTCCTCCTCCTACAGCAGCTCCGCGTCGAAGGTCTCCGGCTCCTCTAGCAGAATAGTGCTCTCCGCCCTGCCCGCGATGCCAGGGCATTGACGAGTCTCCGACCGGTGGCTGTCGGTGCGCCAGCTAACTCCCTTGCCTGATCTCCCTGTGGCGGGCTGAAAGAGAAGGTCCTGTGTGGATGCAGTGACGGCCCTGGTGAACTGCATCCAGCAAACATGGGGGGAGAAGAAGATGGTGGGTGCCCTGTTTATGGATGTCAAGTCGGCATTCAACAGTGTGAGCAGGGTGCAATTGGGAAGGCACATGGAGGCATTTGAGATTGAGCCGGACCTTATCAGGTGGGCTGGCAGCTTCATGTCGGACCGCCAGGTAAAACTCATCCTCGATGGAGAAGTGGGGGAAGAGAACCCAGTAGACACCGGCATTCCACATGGATCCCCAACGGCACCAGTTGTTTTCATCACGTACCTGTCAGGTATCTTTGACGAGGTGGAGAGTGCAGTCCCAGGCGTTAGAGCCTAGAGGGCTAACCTTTGTGGAGGACATTGGATGGTGGGCGGGCGGCAAGGATGACGAAGCAGCGTGTTCTGGTACCCAGGAAACGCCTGCCCGTGGCCATTGAATATCTATTAGAGGGATTTCGCAATTAACTAGTTAGTGCGCCTCGCCCAGGGACGAGAAAAAGAGGTTCCACAGTTCGAGATGGGGACTGGCCAGGCTACATAATAAATTCCGAGCGTTATTTTCTCTTTTTCTGTTTAATCGCTAATCGCATGCGAGTAATGATTAAACCAAAAAAAAAACGGCACGTTTGGGATTTGCCGTTGGAGCGAGTAACCCACCGATGAGACCGTACATATTTCCGGGGGTCTGAAGAAATACGGGTATGTACTCCGTAGCAACCGATATGGGCACACATTCTAGCGGATAAACGGACAGGAGGATTTCAAGCTAGTTAGATGGGTGCCTTTTTTTTGTTTTGTCAATTATCGTATGCGACCTACTGTAATGGAGATCATGGCGATGCACACACTGTCCGCTTCCGGTCTGCAGTCTGCACGAAGGCGGCTCGTTTCAAGCTCCCCTTTGCCTAATTGGATGTGTGCTGATGTCTTTTTTTGTTTTGTCATTAATCGCATGCGACCTATCTAGACCATGGCGATACACACATTCCGTTTCCGTCCACTGCCTTTTCGGCTCGTTGTGGCCCTCCCCTGCCCTCCGCCCTGGGGGGACCCAAGTAAAATATACGCGCAAAACTTATCGCTCCCTCCTAGATTCCATTCCTCTCCTGCCAAAAACCTACCTCCCAGCTCCTACGCCTCCGGCCTCCTCTCCTGCTCCTCCCGCTCCCTGAGCTCCAACTCCGATGGTCGTAGCGCCTCCCTCAGCCCTATCCAGCCTCACCCCCCGCCCCACACCCGCGGCCGAAAGGAAGTCCAAGACCGCCTGACTGCAATGCTCATCCGCAAAGAGATCCCGGATCTTAAATCGATGTTTACTTCTCCCGGTCTACTTCCTCGCTTCAGCCTACGGAATCTTCTGCTGGTGCTTCTGGTGCAGGCGGCACCTGGAGACTTGCACCTGGGTCTGAGTCCGATATTGATACTACTACTATCCCTTGGCTGTGGGTGGATTCTTTGTCTAATGAAGGTATTGTCCCGTAAGACAGTGCCTGGGTGCTGATGTCGGGGGTTTGGTGCTGGTCAAGCAGAAATACGGAGTGGGGCAAAAGGCCTCCAACATTGTACGAACAGTTCTTTCCGACCAGCTATTTCCGACCGTGACACGCGATCATATTACATGGTACCAGGGATACCTGCCATAGAACTACATCACAGAGCCATCTGTTTTATTTCCCCAGATGGGAGCAGCGCAATCGGGGGACAGATAGCCAATAGTAGACCTCCCTCCTCATAACCACTTCACCAAGTTCAGCAATGAGCGAGTCGCGGGTTTCAGCACCAGCACAGGGCCATCTCCATCTACAGCTGCATCCCGACAGCTAGATAGTTAAGTACTAACTATATCTCAGGCCGGACGCCGTCGTTCCTCCATCTCACTGCCACTGCGTTTATACGGCCCCAGATCTAGGAGCGAGGCCGCCACTACAACTGAAAATAGTTCGTGACTTCCGGATGCCGAGGATCACCAGGAGGATATCGTTCAGCACGCCACAGAGCGTCAGGACGAGCAAGGATGTGTGTGGCTGCGTTTTAGCCAGGACTGATCGACGAGATGGCAGGAGAGGAGCGTACGAGAATAGGTGCGACCGAACGCTACTACACACGCGCTCATCAGCAGGGTTAGCGGGCCCACTGTCCCATCGCGTCCGCGAGTCAGTCCAGCTCCAGCGCCTCGGTGGTCAGGAAAAAAACGCCGTTGATGAATGGATCCCACATCCCGCCACGGCCGTCCGAATGCCGTCGATTTCCCTTCAACAGAAGGGCATTCTGACGATGCCGAGGAGCTGACGATCTTGTTTGTTATACTTCCTGGAGAAAATATGGCCTCCCAGTGTGAGGGTAAATTTTTTTTTTTAGGATTGGCTTGCTTGAGTAGGAATAGTGGAGAGCGACTCTAATGTATGTAGTTCGGGAACAGTGTTGCCGCCGCTGGCGCGCGGATGAGGGGCGGCATTGACATAGTGAGGAGAAGGCCGAAGAGAGAAGTCAGGAGGCGAAGGAACCGGAACCGTGCTTTCGGCAGGAGAGGAGAGAGCGGGGGTTTGCGCGTATCATACCTTATCCTCGGCTCGATCAGGCCAGCGCGGGGAAGGGGGAGCCACAACGAAATAGAGGTACGGGGTTGGACAGTGGACGGGAAACAGTGTGTGCACATCGCCATAATCTAGATCATGGCGAGATTATGTACAGTCCTTTTCCTGTCCGCTGTTCGCGCGGTGGCGGCACGTTGCAAGCTCCCTTTTGCCCTCCGCCCAGGCCTGTCCCGAAAGAAAGTAGATGCGCACCAAGGAGAATTACTAAGGAAATAACATAGGAAAAAGGGACCCATCGCCTACTCCTCGCCCGCCGATGCCATGAAGGAGGGCGTGGGTAGGAACAGTGGTAGCTCCTCTCTGGCCACCACCTCGGCCCCCAGCTCCTCCGCCTCCGCCTCCCTTTCTTCTTCCCGCTCTCAGCACTCCCGGAGCTGCCACTCTGAATCTCACTTGCGTCGTCGCCCTCTTCCAAAGGCGGCACCAGCCTTCCCACATCCGTGGAGGAGAGGAAGTCGAGCACCGCCTGCCCACATCTCCCGTCGGCCAGCAGATCCCGGACCGTCTACCGGCTCTTCGCCCAGTGCAAGTACTGTCCGATGCGGCAGTGCCCACTTTCAGCTGGTAGTATCTTGAAACGAGCCTCTTGGTACTTTCAGCGACCGTGCCGTCCGGCTTGTGGCTTTCCGGCATTTTGTATGTATTTTGTCCTGGAGGTCCGGCCTCCAGCCCATTGCCGCGCTTCCGCCCGAAATCTCCCGCTTGAGGTTTGCAAGGGATCGCGGGAGCGACATCGTGCGCACTTCCGTCCGGTCTGAGTAATTCAGCCATTCCACCCCGCGGGTGTCTGGCTCCTCCGCCGCAATTTTCGCCCACTCATCGGCCTTCTCGTTGCCTTCAATCCTTTTGTGGGCCGGGCACCATTTGATCTCGATGATAATACCCAGCCTGGCCCTTCGCAGCGTTGCAATGTGTTTCATTGCCTGGAGCGCGTAAGTTTGGGTGGGGCCAGGCTCCTCCGAGGCCATCCGTTTGATGGTTGCCTGTGCATCGGTGATGATTGTGACTCGTTCCGGAGTCGTGTTTCTCCTCGAGGAGGATTCCAGTGCGCGGGTAAGGGCGGCACACTCAGCGCCGTAGGCCTCCTGGTTGTAGCCCATATGTGTTTTGATGCCCTTCCAGGTTTGGCCATTCTTCCATACCACTGCGTATCCAGCGGCTCCATCGTCCAGCTGGGACCCGTCTGTGAAAATCACGAGTCCCGTTCGCTCTTTTTCCGCCTCTGCCTTGACTTTGTCCTCCTCTTCCTGCAGGAGCTCTACATCGAGGGTCGGGTTCCTCGAGCAGGACCGTGCTCTCCACCCTTCCCGCGTAGGCCTAGGCGTTGGTGAGTCTGCGCCCGATGGCAGTCGGGGCGCCGACAATTTCTCTGGCTTGGTCCCCCTGCGGTAAGCTGAGGAGACGCAATCCGAACCTCTGCTGTCTGTTCACTGGCTGTGTGGTTGCCGACCTGAGTCTAGACTCTATCAATAATACTCCTAGATTGGTCGTCCTGAAGTAGCCTGTCGTTGCTCGTCCCAAACGTGCCGTAGCTCGGTCTTGTGCAAATTCCGGCTTCCGAGACATTCGTCATTCCGCGCTTGGCAAGTCCCTTGCATTCCAGAGATACCACCGACATCAGGTCGCCATCGTGATTATTTTTTTCACTCACCCACTGTGCTATTTAGTTATGTAGCCACGGAGCCGCACCTTAATCAGTGGACGCCTCCTTCACACGTGCCCCCCGCCATTCGCTTCCCCATCAAATCGAAAGAAACCCACAAAGCAATGACTCTTAAGATCTACTCCGCCCGGTAGACTATCCACTACGAAGGGCAAATCACCGTGGCCAGCCCACATGCATAATCCCAGCATCGTTCAGGCATGAGCAAAGGCAGCCTTATGCGATCACCAATCATCCACACTTCCCCCAATCACCAGTGTCGCTCTATCGCAACAGCCTCCTCTTCCCCATCAATCCAATATCCCACGCTCCTGATGGCTTTGAATTATCGCCTGCGGCAGTTGTCAACGGAGGGTAGTTCTTCGGCGACATGCGCTCCCACCGACGACATGGCCACCATCTTGTCGAACCCGGATGACAGTGCAAACTCCTTCCTCCTGGGCACTGAGCGTGACTAGGAACAGCAGCAGCATTCACAGAACAAGACGAGCCCAGACCAGCAGCACAAAGCGGGCAATGATCTATTAGATAGGCAAATTACCTAGCCCATTCGACTTCGCAGCCCCCCCCCCCCCCCCCCCTATCGCGAACGACGCGGGCCTGAGAAGCCATAAAACTTGCTCTGCAAGACGATGCAGTATGAATATGAGGAGTCAAATCCCTTTCTGGAAAGGCGCCTTTGGGAGATCGGACAGGAGCAGAGCTCTAGTCTGAATGCCAAAGAATCCCCCCAGTGACGCGATAGCCGCGACCCCGAAACACACCTCCGACAATTGAAGTCGTTAAAATCCAGGCGCGGAAATCTGCCCTCAAGCTTTGCCCCGGCGTAGGGAACCGTTAAGCCTCAACCTAACTTTGGTCAGATAGTAAAAACTTTCCACAAGTTAGCTGGCACCTTACCAAAATGAAAGTGCCGAGAATTTTGCCAAGAAAGTTCTGCTCAGGTGGCTTTGGAGTGTTAACCCTGCAGTATCTAAGTTGAATTCTCGCTCCTTCTAGCTTTTGGATGACTGAGAGAGTAGAGCTGGCATCGCTGAGTTTTATAGCTTCTCAGGCCCTCATCACGAGTGAGCAGTGGTTTTGGTTTTCTTTGGCCCTGAATCCTAGTTTCTTTGAAACTTGGCTCGCCATAGTCAAAAGGAAGTGGCTGCATGCGAGTAATATTGAAAAGAAGTATCGCGAACGACGCCCACCAAGATCCAGCCCCCCTGGTTACGCCTTGACACAGTGTCACTAAATGTGTGTGTCTTTAAATCGACTATGTATATCTATGACTTCTCGGCATCGGAACTAGAGTGCAGGGGAATCTCCGAGGAAGCAACTACCAACCGCGTGCGAGAATTGTCGGTTACGCAAGACGTAATGCGATGGCGTTAAACTAGTGTGCGCCTCTCTCCCTGTCTCCATCCGCTTTCCTGATCTAGTCACAACTCAACAACCGCTCCGCGACGAGCGCCAACAATTTACCCGCAAACGCTTCTTGGACTGCCACGAGCTGCTCTACCGTCCTTCCTTCTATCTCACGCTCAACTACCCTGGCTTGCAAGACCTCATCGTCGCACTGCACCCCAAATCACCCCACAACCAATCACGGGACCCCGCCAAACTCGAAGCCGACGTCCGCGTGTTCATGCTTGCACTGCAGTATACTTACTGGAGCATCGCCGCCGACCGCGGTGTCTTGTTCCAGCACACCCCCATCGTATGGCATGACGTACGGCATCATCTCACAGACGTGTTGATCCTCCGCGCCGCAGCGAAGGCGGGGATGGACCTACCAATGGGCGGGAGGAGCTTGTGGAGGCGGCCGAGGGGAACCTGCTGTGTTTGTGCGCCGGTGATGGGCGGTAAGGGAGTGTTTGCGACCGGCGGAGGAGATCCGGAGAAAGGGTGTGCGGAGGTGACTATGTGGGCGAGGGGAATTGTGTACGACGACGCCTGTATGTAGTTTGACGGTACAGGTAACGCACGGGGGGATCCAACGTACTTTTTTTTGCCGATATTTTTCTCTGTGTATGGATTCCCTCAGACCAGGGTTGCATTGTGAATTTTCAGTTGATTCGATAACAGCAATCGAAGCCGCAGTCAGTGAAGTAGTGAACTTCCCTCTCCAATCGACCATGCCATCGATGGTGTAAGTATATAGCTCTGACTAGTCCAGTCACATTGATCCTTGTCACTCGACTAACCTGTTGTTATGGCGCACTGCGGAAGTGGGAGTCGTTTGGAGACTAGAAGATTTGATACGGAAGAGAGAGAGAGAGAGAGAGAGAGAGAGAGCTTTGCGATTGCTTGAAGACTGAGGACTTGTCTATCTATGAGGGCGGAAATGAGAGACGTTATATACAGCAGCGGCCACCTGGCCTAGATGGCGATGTCGGCATAATGTCTCGACCCCCGCAACATAAAC
>Ga0307508_10000312_pt1 | contig 58766 bp, 90 predicted proteins | sample 9_EM_MG_FD_203089 | JGI IMG/M metagenome (GOLD analysis project Ga0307508, IMG submission 203089) | Populus trichocarpa ectomycorrhiza microbial communities from riparian zone in the Pacific Northwest, United States - 9_EM | ecosystem: Host-associated > Plants > Roots > Unclassified | place... | reverse complement strand
AATTGGTCTGTGAAGAATATCAGCCCTTTGTGGCATGCTTATTTGAAGAAAGAAGAACGAGTCGGGCTCGGGCGGCGAACGACGATAGCCGGTACCGGTCCGAACCCTGATCAACTTGCCGACTCGGATCTGCGTCCCGCTCTCACCGACCATTCAAAATAAAAAATAATGCATATCCGACTTTGACAATTGACAGCAGAGGGTGTATCCCTGGGGTGAATGCGTTGCATATGCATAGATCCTAGGACCTCGGACGTCCAACGGCCGACCAAAAAAAAAGGACCGCGATAACATCGTTTTGGGTTTGGCGAGCGCCACCACTGGCGGCATATAAGATAAGCGATATCTATCGTTGTCTTGTCGTGATGTTGAAGAGCGAGAGAATTTTGCTTGATCGATTGATTTGTATGGCCAGCGACGAGAGTGAAATTGGCCCGCTTCGGAACCAACGTGACAGAACAGGGCAGCGGGGCGGTGCAACGGTCGCGAAGGCGGGGAAAAACCGGCAGCGTAAAAAACGCTGAACACGCGCAGAGCTGTGCATGTGTCCGTGATTCTTGCCCAATGAGCGATTTGACTCGTGGCGAGGAGCACGATCTGCGGGTGCACGTTGCCAGCTGCAAGTTAGCCATTTGTTGACAGATTCAGTGCAACTAGCGCTCATGATCGCAACATCGCTCGTAGTCTAGTCATGTTCAAGAGACAGAGTCAAGGTACGAATCCAACAAGCGCGCGGTGGCTTCGGGAGGGAGCCAAGACTCCGGCTAAGTGGCTGTTAACTTGATAACATTTGGTACTTCATCTCAACTCATTAGCGCGCAAGGGCAAATCAGGCGCCGTACCGAAAGAAATGCTGTGCATATGAAGTTCTTACTATGCTACATGAAGACGAATGTGTGTAAACAGTAGTTGGGCGCCAGCATGAGCGTCAAGTGTGGGGAATCTGTGCTATAAAATGCTGTGTACGAAAAAACGGTGGTAGAGGATGATGATAAGATATACTGTAAATCAAAAACGAAAAACGAAAAAGTAAAACATCGAAAGGGTGAGAATAGGAACACGGGTAAGTGAGAACAACTGGGCAGAATGGGAATGGGGAATCCTCGGCATGGTGTGTACATAGGCAGGGTATTTGCAGCACAGGGGGGATACTCAACTAGCAATAAAATAACAGTCCGGCATATCAGGATTGAAGGTACGATAGCAGGGGAAAACGAAGAAGATATAGGGGGAGGAAGAGGGGTCAACCCAGAAAGGAAGAAGTGTGCGAAAGTGGGATATGTGCGAGCATGCGTGGCTCACGGCAACCACCACGATTTGGGGCATGTCGGGGACTATGCTGGGGACATGGGGAAGATGCGAGGTGAGGCTGTGAGTCACATCGGATAACCTAGTCATATATGCTGACCGGCGCGCTCCTTTGATGTTCACACAAGGCCAGACCCCATCTGGCAGTGCATACCGCGCATACCTGCGTTGCGCGGGTCGTATGACCGAAGGTTCCAGCTCTCGGACACGCGCGAGATGGCTGTGCGCTGCGGATGTGGCTTTCCGTAGCAAGCGCACAGGGAATGCGCAGGACATCGAGTCAGGCAATACGATTGGACGCTATTGGCGATATTCGGGGAAGCGGGGAAATTAGCAATTCACACAACGGGGACGCTGCGCCGGATACCGCTGGCGACTTGCTGCTTTGCATGAAAAACGCGCAAGGATACACGTAGGCTGAAAAGTTCCCATCGACGGCGCACGGCTTCTAAACAGCTTGGCCTAAACAATTATGTCACAAACGAGCATGAGCATAATGTATTCAAAAAGAGGGTGCTGTTCACTGCTTACGTGTCAACGGTATCAGGCAAAGTGACAACAGACTGCACTGATGCAGGCTCGGAGGACATCATAGAGTTGCTTGGTGTAATGTCGAGGCTGGGGCGCCGCTTGCTTTCGCTTTCACGGCGACCAGTGAAATTGGGGAGGCGGATGACCGCGCGACGTGTTGACGCACCAGTTTTGGTGGTGGATGCGCGTCGGTCGCGTGCAGAATCATCGTCTGACTCGTTCTCGTCCTCGAAGAACAGGTGGGATTGAGTGAAAGGGGAAGAGGGGTCGGGTGGCGAGTAGGATGGAATCGCGTATTTAGAAGACGACGACGTAGTCGTCCACATTGGGAGAGGGGTAGAATTGATAGAGGGGCTGCCAGACACGCGCGGGGAAGGTGGCGCTGCAAAGGCTATCGAGGATGTGGCGCTACCACCCGACAGGGTACGCGAGCGATGTTGACGGCCTGACCCATTGGAACCGAGTCGACGCATGGAGACAGTAGCTGGATAGCCCTGATCAAAGTCATCGTCATCCTCAGAAAGACCGTCTTCGTCAGAGTCGATTGTTGGAGTCGTGGCCCCATAGTCTAAGGAGCGCCTCGCGTAATGTTGGCGTGCTTGCTGTTGTTGACGGACGCGTCTGAGGCGTCGAGCGTCATCTGCGATGGTGCGGTAAAGATCTTGTACGGGCCCCTCGCGACCAACGCAAGAGAGGGGTGTATATGACAGTGGCGGCGATGCCGCCTTGGATGATGATGGGTAGTTGTATAAAAGCTGCGAGTCGTACAGCGAGCTATCTGGTGTTGCCGGTGAGCGCTGATGGCGCTTGGTGAGAGTGGAGGACATCATCTGTTGAGGGAGGCGGGTGGTTCGGGAGGAGAGAGGAGGATGGGAGGGAGAGGGGATATATAACTAACCGGACGGGGGGAACAATAACAGAGTCATGTTTATGTCAGGGGTTCCGCCTGAATAAGGAGGTTGTGCAAAATCGGCGATGGAAGCGATGCATCAACGTGGAAACCCACGGCCAGCTCGGACCTTGAACTATCCTCCCATCTCCCATCTCCCTCACCATCATCATCTCATCTCTCATCATCTCTTCACCGTGGTAAAACGCGGCCTTTGGTGGCTGCTCCGAATTAAATCAATTCTTTGAATAACTCGCCCGATTTGGCAATCCAGAGATAGCGGATCTATTCTCCGAGCGCCTTGCCTCCGCTTTCTGCGGCCCCGCGCGCCCCCCAATGCGCCCATACCAAAATTTGTAAGTCCGCACTCTAGGCGGTGACATGGGCGCGAAGGGTAAACCATAATAGCTGCGCAGTCATCTTACATCTTGTGAGCGCTCGGCTGCCGGGTGATAACGGCGATCCGGTTACAACTTCATCGCGTGAAATAAAAGCCTCAGTCTAAGCGGGAGGGAGGTATCCAACTCTTCGTTTACGCGGCCTCCACTCTACATGCGCCCGCCAATAATAGCACAACGAGTCATCCTGTTCCCCGCACTCTAAGGTTAAGCTCGCTCCCTTTGGACGACTTCCCGCCATCTTTTGTGGGAACAGGTCTTTTGTTAGTTGTGGTGGCAGTGACGCCCGATTCCGTCGCGCCCGACCCCGAATTTCGTCCGTCATCGCTCTGAATAATATTTCTTTATGTAATCATTACATGCGCCACACTTGAATACCCCAACCCGCGGCACGATCGCCGGAACGGGCCCCGGTCCGTCCCGCATATGGGTGGCCGCCCGCCAGCCGTACGGCGCGCGGATGAGCGACGCGCGGGGCCCTCAGAAATTAGTCAATAATAATGATAATGATCGCACTGCGTGTTCCGTCTGGACCCCCCACATCCATCTCGCGCTGCGAGGTTGGGCAGCTGATCATGGTCATTAATATTATATTCACACGTTCGAGACCTTTTAGGCTTGCCCCAATAGTAACGAAAAGAGATGAACACCTCGACGCAACTACCAGTTGATAATGGTGAAAACTCATGTATTTTCTCCAATCAGATCCGGAAATGTGAAAGATCTTTCTTGTGATCGAAATACACGCTCTTCCCTAGTGGAATCAACGGACACGCTCATATATGAAGTCTATAAGATGGACGTTTTGGTATGAAAAATGCGGGGAAGGTTCATACAAACAACTTTGCGTGTTCAACACTGATTTCGAGTTCATTCATATTAGGCAATCGATGGTCCGTCAGCAGGGGGCGAGACATCACGCAAATTACTGTGCAAAAACAAACAGACATAAGCGTGCACTATGATCCGCTCATGTGCAGCTGGTTGGCACATATCGCAGTCGCTCCTCGCGATGGGTGTAAACAGGCCAAACGTGGTATCAAATGGATCAAAATTCATCTAGGTCACCAAGACGTTGGATCATGCCCAAAGCAACGAAAATCATCCATAGGGGTCCGAGAGATAAAATGATCTAGTCACGAGCAAGAAGCGATAGGGAAGATGATTAAAAAATCGCAAGATCTCCTATCGTCACGACGCATACACAATGATGTACAATGATGATTTATCACCGAGATGCCCAATGTTGAGGACACATCAAGAGCCAATGATCCATATGCAGCGCGTTGCCAAAAGTCAGGGAAACGGTAGGTATAGGAACAAACGTGAACGCCCTCGTTGCAGAGCCGTCAAGGTGCATATTTCATTGTGGAAGGAGTTTTCGCGGGTTGACAAAAGCAATAATAGGGGAGGCGACAGCGAGTGACATAATATGTTGTATTACGTCATCAGCCCCACGAGCCCTCGGACTCCAAATAATTCAGGTCTCCGATGATTCAGTTATCTCGCCGATCTACGTAGCCGCAGTCAAAAGCCAGCTTGCAGCGCAGCAAGCAGGAGCTCGCTTTGCAGCAGCGACGCGCAAGCAACACCCGGTGCCATCCAATCTCACCATTTCGAAAACGTAAGACTGCGATGCGGATATGGTACGCTTCCCTACTATCCTGATAGACCGCTGCTGCGCCAAATTCAGTGTGAAACAGTGTGCTGCCAACCGTGAACGTGGGCGCATTCCAAGGAAGTGTCCGAACGGTATCCCACGCGATAAAGACCGCACGGCTATCACACCAGCAGGCCACCCCACCTATACAGCGAAGAACGCGCGAGCACTACTACCACGACAGCCCGAGCGTGGGCGCTTTAGCAATGGCTGACTAAGGCAATGCGCACGTGACAGCTCTAATGAAGCAAATCATGCTGACGTGGCCAAGATTCAACAACTCGGCGTGTGCTTATAATAGTAAGAATCGTCGAGTCCTCTATTGGAGAATAGTGCGTATTCACGACGTCACGTCACGTCTACCGATCCTCCCATGCTCAGGTGCTAGCAATTTCCACTACAGCACTTAGTAAGAACATTCTTGCTCTTCGATGGCATCTAGCTACCCCTTATCGCGCGAACACACAAGTTCAAAATTCATATGCAGCACGTTATCAAATGGGCAACTCGAATAGTACGCAACGTTGACATGCTTAACTTAACAGTGGCTCGAACGCTTCATGTGCAATACTTCTGGCGTCATGACACAAGTCTTGAAAGGAGTTTCGGACCCTGCTGCTGTGATTCATCTTTTCAGCTTAGTCTGCACTGGCTTCGCTTTTGCTATCTTGATAAGGTGTGGCTGCATCCCTCAACTTTGCTTTCCCGAGCAGCACGACGTTGGTTTGGCCACAGCTTCCTTTCTAGTAGAGAGACGTATGTCGCAAGCGTCCTCCTGGCAGTTCGTCAAGTAACTTTGGTCATGTAACGTAACATCTACCCAGAAACGAACACCGTGGGGTGCACGTGCTCTGTTCTCCGTAGGGGCGCCGCTCAATCGCTCTTCTATGTGCAGCATGATTACCAAGTTTGCTTTATGATTCATACGTCGGGTCTTCCCCGCCTGACAGCTTATTGCGGATCAGTATTCTTTTTCGACGGATGTTGCTTGCATTACACCAATCATCTCTCACCATCATATTCATTCTGCACCCCAAAAACGAGACTCGTATGGTTCTACAAGTTTATATAGTCTGTGATCGGGACTTCCCTGCTCAACATCTTCTGTGATCGGTTGCTGCCGATGAGGGTTGGAGGGCATGCGGATCATATCAATCGCTGCACCAGCGCGCCAGGACAGCAACATTCCATCAGCACCGCCAGTTAGAAGCCGAACGTTATGGCATTATTATGTATGATGTTCAAGTTCCTTACCCTTTGAATGGATTATCGGGCATGAACGGCTCGGTATGCAAGCGTCCAATTTAAGGACTCGCATTACAAGTCTTTCCTCGCCCTTCACAGCGCACGCAGGTTGGTGGGGGAAAAGATATCACTGTGCTGGTCGGCATGTGTGCCCCAATGTCGCACATACCACAATTTGTGCTTGATAGTCGGCCCGCATCGCTGCACAAGGCTCCTTAGCGAACAACTTGGAAGATTGACGCCGCTACAACCCTCGTTCTGTTGTGCAAATATCAACATCTTCAATATAACCAGCACCAAGCACGGAACAACGCTGCCGGAAATTGTCTGCTAAAACGGCCGCGTTCGTGAATTGTATTACGCTCTTTTGACCCAGAGCCCGAATCACATTCCTTTGCTAGGGTCGGGACGTTGTCTCTCCTGATATTTGATACTGTGAAAGGACCGGTTCCGTCTGGGACCTTTCATGGGCTCTCGGCGATTTCCTCTCGCTTGTTACCAATGTGTTTCGTAATCCTTTCGTACTTTGCAAATATGACGTAGAACAGCACGACATATTCAAAGACGCCGCCGATATCCCTGTTTACACTACCGAAATTGTTATGCAGTTTCAGTGATCGCCTAATGACCGACTCTGAGGATCGGGACCCGGCAGCTTGAGACGGTTTGAACAAGCCTCCAGAATCGGGCAAAGTTGATTGCAGCCCTGTATTACACCTTCCTCCCCGCCTCACCGTCGTCCGGAAATAACGACTCAGGTTGATATATGTCTTCGAAATGATTAGGCCCACCATGATAGAATATATAGCTATTTTTTCATCTTATATTCTATGAAACGCCAAGCGGTTTATTGCATACATCAATTACCCACTGCAGGCATGCATTCAATTTTTGAAGTTGAGGCCACCTCACGACCCCGCGCGGCGCAGTTAGATCATCATTCTTGAGGGGATCGTTAAAACCTATTATTCATTCGTCTATGTGGATGGTGCGAGATTCTGAATGACGGGCCGCTTGCCATCCGCGATCTTACCTAGGCCGCGGCCCATTGCGAGAATCATGTATTTGCGGGCAGCACCCAAGGAGAGCGAGTCGGCAAGGTTTGAGAGCTATAATATCATCACGCCGTCAGCGATTTGCCCCAGCATTGGAGATACCAGGGCTCACTTCTGCGTCTCCTCTGATGATAGATTCGCAATCTTTCAGGAATACCTTCCTGCTCTCTGGGGTATCACATGCCTCTGCGTATTGTTTGAGATGTGCCGAGACGTCATGGAGTAACGAGGTGAGCTTGACTTTAACAGTCTTGATAGAAGACCATAGCTGCATAGATAAAATGAATTTAACACGAGAGCACAATCATATGCAGTGCATACTGGGTCTGCTTTTTTGGGCTTTCCATTGACTGTTTGGGGTCCAAATGGCATCGCTTGAATGTTAAGCGTCACAAAAGCCTTCGGTTTGCGAGACGTTAAAATTATTACGAATGTCCGTTAGCCCTGCGTTGACTTACTTCCTGTATTAAACTAGCAGCATGGAGCAATTCCCATGCCAACCCAGAGTTATTGAACTTGTCCTTGAATAGTTCATGCATATCTGCATTGAGGGTTAAGCAAACAATCTCATTTTTGCGCAGCTCGCTAGATTGAACTCAAAACTCGCCCTGAACACATGCAATTGCGCCCTCAACGGTGCACTCCACTTCAGATAACGCGATGAATGGAGTGGACAGGTTGACTCCTTTCAACAAGAATCGGTAAGTCATTTGGTATGGAGAAGGCCGAGAGGGGGATTGCACCATTCACGGCGCCATTCACATCCCGATTAGACGCCAGTGTTTTGCTTGAGGGGAAATGATGCTGCGGAGCATACCTGTCGTCACCTACGGCGTCAGGCGCAGGTCGAGGGTTCTCAGAGGGCCAAAGCCACTCGGCAAGGATTTGAGCGAATCGGACAAATAGCCGCTCCGCTTCCGTCAACTGCCAACAGGTAAGGGAGCGGTGTACATGGGGAAGACGAGATGTTCCTCACCTCGGATAAGTCATCAGGAGTGAACAGGAAAAGGTGTGGTGAATGGAAATTGGGTTCCGCAGCCTTGTTGAGGATGCGGATGTATATCTGTACAAAGATATCGCACCACTTTCGCTGCTACCGAGTGAGACTGAAGTAATAGGATGCTCTGGGGTCAACGTACACCTGTGCGCGGCCCAAGCGCTGTCTGCTTTTCGAGGGATTCGCCTCTGGTATGACAATTTGGGAAGACGCTGTAGTCTCTATTGTCGTGGTGCACTTCTGCAAGATCAGCCCACCTTGTCCCGTGCACTGAATAACGACGAACCTTTATCGGACAGATACATGTAATCTAAATCAGCAATTTCGAGGGCAAGTGTCTCCTGCTGTGGAGGCTCGACCACGAAACGCATGCGAATCTGATTGATTTTATTGATATCTCTTTGTAGAGAGCGGTCTAGGCGATCTTCGAATTCAATAAAATTTTGCACCTAGCCACGACGCATTTGGGAATCTATATATAATGATGATTCACGAGGCGTACCTGCGAATACTTTTCATACAAGAGGGCCTTGATCAGCATTTCGGGGGTCTGGAGGTGGTTCAGTGAGCAGTTACATCAGTGCATCATATGCAATTGACAACCTCAACAATGTTGTCGTGATATATTTGGTTGGCCTCCAAAGCTTCCTGTATCATCCCGAGGTCACCATCGTTGGCAATACACCAAGTAGTCGCTCGGTCCATGATGAGGTGTGAGAGGGTCTCGTGCTGCAAGGTCCTAACGCGCAGCTGTTTGTAGTGCTGTTTTGCCAGCGAATGTGCGCCTGCGGTTGTATCAATGATATACACCGATTTCGTGTATCTTAGCTAGATTGACGCACCCATAGTGAGATATAACCGTATTAAAAGGAGGCGGAATTGATAGTTGTGTGGACTTCGTCTCGATGCGAATTCCAAAACAAGGATAGCCCGATGTATGGGGCCCGAGTGACCTGCTTGCCAAATGATGACTGCTGCTTCAAATGTCCCAACAAAGACTCACCTCTGCCCCCAGCTACCCACTCCGTTATGAAGTGACTTGCTGAAAGCAATGCCAGGCCGTCGGCCGGATCAAGTTCGTCTGAGACTCGGGAGATCGCCTCGTTCCGGACTGCGTCCAAGTACGCCCAAAACATTTCCACGCCATCTTCGTTTTCAGATTGGGAGGCACTTTTCACATAGCGGTGAATTCTAAGCGCTGTAAGCGTTCTCGAGAGAGCGGACGTGGTAGAAATCTAGGAGGGCAATGAGACGCATGGCCATTTGTGGGACTGTTGACGGGCATACATCGGAGAGATATTTCTTCAAATGTTCCAGGACATCCGCCATCTCATCGGTCCCTAACGGAGGTTCACAAATGTATGGCAAAAGATCTTCAAAACAGCACATTTTTTCCCCAAAATGTTCAAAATACGACTTGATGAGATTGCCAAGCGTTTCGCGGCCATCGATTCTCCCAAAATTAATCGGAGATTGCATTCGTAATCGCTTTTCAAACTCGAGGCACGCAAGATGAGACCCCCGCTCCTTTTTACCGTCCGATTCGGCTAATCCACGAAGGAAGTGGTACAAATCTTGGAGTGCTGGGGACCCATTCCCGGTCTTCGCAAAGAGAGCAAAGGCAGAATCAAGATACGAGGCAAATGTTAACCAATTTCGGTCTCTTCACAAGGGATGTCAAGAAATTGAATGATGTCGACGCAATTTGCGAAAAAGGAATAAAGCACGCACCCCCGCTCTAGCCTTTGTCTCGAAAGTTCGCACTCCTCAGCGTGCTTGTGCAGTTTAGACCATATCACTCGCCGACGCTCATCCACGACGAGACTAGATTCAACCATAGCACGTCCTGCATCTGCCGCAAGTATGTCGTAAGCCTCAACCAGTTTCGGCTCGGTGAATGAGAGGTAAATTTCTAACAGCAAGCACAGCTTGTCGGGGTTTGCAGTGTGCCCGGCATGGGAAGGCATCTGCTGAAATAGTCTCAGAGCCAGTCCCAGGAGAATGTTCTTCGTCTTCTCATCGGTTGCAGGTTCGGACGCCTGAAGGATAGCGCACATGACACTCCACGACAGGTATCGATGCTCTTCTGGAAATGCTCGGCTCAGCTTGTGAGAAAGCTGCTGAGCCGACTTCCAGCTGCCGATGCGAACCATTGCCATGAAGGTTTGAGAACCGAGTTCTTCGTTGCGGGGCTCCTTTTTAAAAGCATCCTCGTATAGAGAAATGACGTCCTGGTGGCGCTCCAGGTGACGCAGAACCTGAGAGAGTGCCAGGAGAACATTTTCATCGGTGGGACGCACTCCAAACACTTCGTCGCACAATGCAACGGCTTCATCGTGCTTCTGACTTCGAAGTAAAGCTAGGCTCTTAAGAGTCTGGCGAATGAAATAGTGTGTCGAATGGCTGGAGTCTTCACACGGCATGACCTACTTTAACGATGAGTGAGTTCGGATGTTTTTTCAGTATTTTGTTACAGGCTTGAATTGCATTCTTGTGCTGCCCAGCATCGATAGCGTCTGCGAAGTCGTGTGAATATATTACTGTTTGGATCAGCACTGAGCATACCGTATATAGGAGGAAGCCGTCTGGCGTCAAGAGACATGGACAAGCCCAATCGGAGCTTTAGGGCCAATTTTTTTTTTCGAATTGGAAATTGCTTATGTGAGGTCAGGTCACGTGCATTACCAGTTCTGTATCCGGAAAACCAGTGAATCTGTGCTGTGCCCATTACAGACTCCTCGCACCAGCCGCTGAGTTTATGTGTATTGTGCTAGTGTCACCATCAGGCTAAGCAACCTGGCAGGCAATCGTGTCCGGCGGCGCAATAATGCCTAGAAATGCCTAGACCGACCGCCCTGTACTTGCTTGTTCATGTAGGGGCGGACCGCCTGATGATTGGGCATGGGGTCTCCTGCTCGTGGCAGGGCGTACGGATGTGTCGGCATCAACTTGTCAATAGGCGACTCCGAAGGACTTTGAATTATGGCCTGGTTTAGTGCGGTGGTTGCACGCTGCTTGGTTTCGCCTGTTTCACTGGCTCAGCCCCTGTGCATCCTTTGGTAGGGACCTATCCAAGGCATCCATTGTTGCCAAGCCGAACATACCGCAAGGGTTGTTAGAACTAGTGGCTACTAACGCATCGAGCAATTTCTTGCCTGGATCATGCGTATATTATATATATCTAATCTATAACGACCTTCGTGAACCATTTTGAAACGATGAGAGTTCACGACCAATCTAGCCTCATGTCTAAGCTAGTATTCTCCAAATTCAACGTGACCAGTATCCTTGGCATGCTGACGGGCTTCCCTCTCCCCTTTGAGACCGTGACCGCACATCTACACACGAATTCTGAATCTTTCCGGGTGACGCGATGCGTCGGACGCACCTGACAACGAAGGTCAAACGTGGTCGTGTTCTATCATGCTGTCAGCCAACGGTTTGTGCAAGTGGCGAGACTTTGGCATTACCGTGAACGCCTTTTTCAGTCTCAGCTTTGATGCCAGCTTCTCCGCAGCGAGCATGATGGGGGCTGAGAATACGGGAAATACAGTTTGATGAAACTCCGGGGATGCAGACTCCGTGGGCGCAAGCGACGTTGCATCATAGTCTAGAAGGAATGCACCTTTGAACCGCGATGCGTCGAAGCGGGGGAAGTGCACAAACGAATTCCAGAATACATTACGATACACCTGGATTCCGAGGTAAGCGGAGTCTAAGCAAGCATCGGAGTGACGTCACCTGCTTTCATAGCTGCCTTCCCCAAAACGATCGCAGCGACCGGTTTCAACGTCAAAACTAGAGATTTCCGTCTGATAGTAATCCGCAAAGATCATGAGCTCTATTTAATGTCAACGCCCGAACGATGTGGATCATATTCACAACAGCGTACCGATGGCTCCGCCCCATGCGGTAGGTTTAAGTATCATGGAAATGTATTCATCGCGTGGGCGGCTGCGTTGCAAACATGTTCCAGTGGATATCTCAGCAACTGCCAAAAATGGAGGTTACCCTAGGAAGACATCGTTAAACTGAACGGGATTCTCTCGTATGGCATCCGCTATCACTGCAATGAGGGGACTCAGCGAATGAATTAGCTTCAAGACGGAGATGAACTGTAATACCTTGGCGCAGTCTGGGCGCAGCTTTGATATCTTGTTCAAAAATAAGGGCAATACACGAGAAAAGGCACGAGTTGTCGTCGGGAACAGTCTATATGGGGATTCCCAAGGTTATACAGCACCTTTGTCAATTTTGGGGAGATTGTCGACGTACACGGAGGATCAGGAACCCGTCGTCTACAGGCACAGCGTCATTCATATCAGCAGTCAAGGCAGGGGGACGAGATGGTGTTGATTCGGTCGGTGCTGTTGGTGAATCATTCGCATCAGCAAGGTGAGGCTGTGATTTTCTATTGACAATGGTTGGAGGAGACCACGGCTTGCGCTGGTTTGATAGTGTGGCACGAGCCGGAGCCGCGCCCGCAAGGTCTTTGACAACGGACGAGACAATGATTGTATCGCCGCGCCGCACTCCGAGCGAAGACACAGGTAGATTGGGGGCGAGCTGTACGTGTCAGACATCAGCGCTGCCCAAGATTTGAAAGTGCGAGTAGTTCACAGCCAGTGCCACGGGAGGATAGCCTGCCCGAACTTATCCATGCTGTATTTCAGTATACCATGTTGGCGTAGTGCGATTTTCAAATACTAACGATCCTGCATAGTTGCTGGGATCTGTGAATAGGGAGATCAGATAAGATACATAAGGGTTCGTTGTGCGAACATGCATCGGTCGCAGCAAATACAGCCTGCTGCAGATCTGACACCGGAGTATCCAGGGAGACTTGGATCGTAGTGATGCCTTGAGGGCCACGCAACCTGATTGGCACAGACATAATGTTTGTTGTTCGTGGTTTACTTCGGCGGCGACAGTGCGTTACGGTCATGTCACTTGTAATTCATGTCTGGCCAGGACGCTGGGATCTCCCTTCATTCGACCCAGCCTGTCTTGCTGCAATAATATACCTGCAGATAGCGTTTCCTGGCCATTTCTCTGTTGCAGAAGAGGTGAATCCTGACCTTTCACCGTGCGGTCTGTGATTTTAATTTGATGCGTCAACGACGTCTCTCATCTGTTTATCTAGGACAACTGCCCTACTTGACTCATCTTCATCATTCAATATCTCCCCTGGGATCCATTTTTGCGTATCTCGCAGCTCTCAATCCGGAGATATTTGCCCAACGTTCGGACTCCGAGTCGTTCGAGCTTGTTCCTTGTTTAGACGCCGCCTTGTCACCCATCCAAAGACACCAAACCATAGCATGGCGAGCTTTCATTGAATTTCATGTTGGAGATCTCCTCGTGAGCAAACTCACGCGCTCGTATTGCCTACTCTGTCACAACTTATTTTGCCTTTCAAAGAAGCATTCCTTTTACGCTTTTCACCCCAATTATAGCAATTTCATGCGCCCTTTTCTATCCTCCATGATGCCTTGGCCCCAAAGATTCTACGTGCCTGATCGCCTACGTGATACGCTGCGACCTCGTTTGGCAGCTCTCATGATATGGTCTGAAGAGGACAAGTCTTCGCCAGTCCAGTCGTTCACTTCTACCCCTTGGTCTGTCGTTCCAGCCGACCGATTCCGTAGGACATTCGATAAGGCTCGGGTGAGCAAATATAACAATCGAGAAAACCTGCCCAGTGTCATTGCCCCTGCAGGTTCTGGACGAAGCAAAGAATACGTTTACTCTGATCTCTGGCCTCCTCGAAGAAGGGAGATTTTGTCATGGAGTTCGGTCAGTGTGTTTTGGCGCGAGTCCTCCATCTAAATCTCAAACTTTCATGTTGGGTTGGTGATAAGACCCTCAACCTTAGACGTGATTCTGGCATCTCATATACTTCCTGTTCTCAACGCGCCTCTTCCTGACCCCTTCCTCAGGGATTTATTACTTGATTCCTATCCACACATTGTTACGCATGCACGCCTTGTTTTGGACAGAGCATTGCCAGGCCTGCCAATGGTGCAACATCATATATCACACAACACGACGCCAAGCGGGGGGATGGGTTTTTTTGGCGCCCTCACGTCGATATATGGAGCAGCTACCAGAACTGTGCAAACAAGGCAGGTGCTCAACACGAAACCTGAAACCAATATGGAGCGCCACTTGCGAGCAGGCCGATGGGCGTGGTCATCGTTTGCGGTGGTTGGATTATTGGGGTATGCACTATCACAAGGGATACTCGTAATTCAGCGAGTTGGCAATGAGTAGAAGGGCAACGGGGTGCGACGTTGGCGACAAAGAAAGTTGCTAAACCTGGAGAGCGACGAAAGCAGAATGTGATGCGTTGTTTGAATTGTTTGGTTCCCACTCGATCGTTGTACGGCGGTTGGCTTAGCATGCCGGCACGAGGCGGAAAACGGAAAGCTTCTCCCACAGAGGAGAGCACAACCAATGGAAGCCTCATGCCTGCGCTCAAGCGCGGAAGGCCGAGCGAGACAGATATTGCAAGTAACGCCACCGAAGCTGCAGAAATGCCGACGAACAAAGTGCTACCACCTTCCATATCATATCCCAGACCCCCTCAGGGCACCACACGGATCGTGGCGTGGAATGTCTGTGAGCTGTAGCTTGAGGCACTTCGTGAAAGCATTCGCACTGAACTTGCTCCAGGCGGGCTCAGCACTGGCCTAAAAAAAGGTTTCAAATCCTACATTGAAGCCGAGGATCCTGATATTTTAGTCCTCACGGAAACCAAGGTTATCTCCTCGTGATTCTCGTGTCCCGGTCCTGACTTTGCTTGCGTTGGATAGGCAAGCAGCCCGCCGTCGGACCAGTTCCTTCTGAACAAGTACAAGTATCACTACTGGAATAATGCAGTCAAGGGTCAGGGTGAGCCTAAGACCTCTGGGGATGTTAGATTTCTGCGCCGTTCACGCCCCTCAATTGTCCCAGGCGGCACTGCCATTGTTTCCAAATTCCCCTCCATCAGAACCACATATGACCTCCCGGGCCTCGAGAATCCTGTCGAAGCCGCTGGGCGTATCGTCACGCTTGAGTTTCGATCAATGTTTATCGTCGGCACATACGTTCCCAACGCAGGCGAAAAACTCAAAGTGCGGACTTGATCACCGCTTCGCGTCTTTGCTCCTGAATTTGAAATCGTGCAGTTTATGGATCGTAAAAAAGCTTGGAACAGCGCTTTCGAAAACTACATTCGTTCACTCGACGCTCAAAAGCCCGTTATTTGGTTAGGTGATCTGAATGTTGCCCCGACGGCTTTAGGTACAGACAAGCCTCTTTTGTGCAGTTTTGAAACCAATATTTCAACCCCTTCCAGACATCAAACGGTCAAAGCAAAATTACAACAAATCTGCTGGTCACACAGAAATTGAAATCACCGCGTTCAACCAGACATTAACCCCGTCCCCATCCATGGCAGGAAGCCAACATCTAGTGGACGTCTGGAGGGAAATGCACCCAACAGACCAGCATTACACATATTTTTCTTACCGGTTTAATTGTAGGACCAAAGGAATCGGCTGGCGACTTGACTATTGTCTGTCAATCTAAGCAAAAATCTTGTGCATATGCTCAAAGGCTTTTTGTTATAGTTATACTGAGCGAACGATTGCTACCCAAGGTCAATATGTGCGAGATAAGGTGAGAACAACAACTGGCAGATTTGCTCTTCCCTGAATATTTTTGTCTCAGGCACGAGATCTATGGCGCTTCAGACCATTTACCAATTGTTCTTGATTTCGGAGACGTCCTCTGAAGATTAGGAGCGGTTAAATAATCATGGGTGAAGTCGCGATGCGTAATTCAGCGTGATCAATTATATACTTGGTATAGCGGTCTGCCCGATTCGATACTTTGTCAGTCTAGATCAATAGGAGGCTTAGTATCGACTTACGTGCTAGAAAACTTCGTCCCTTGTCGAACTACCTTCTCAACAGCGTCCAGGAAGTCTCGCTCAGTCGCAACCTTTCGGCGAGCACGAATAGCGAACATCCCAGCCTGACAAAATCAAGCATGAACACGATTGCTGGAGCGTCCTAAATAAACAAAGTATACCTCGGTAGCAACTGATTTGAGCTCTGCACCTGTCGTGTTTGGGCATAACCTCGCTACTAGATCAAACCGGATGTCTCGCTCCACACTCATGCTCCGCGCATGAATACGAAGGATATGAGCACGACCTTCGTTGTCCGGCAGAGAAAACTCTATCCGTCGGTCGATTCGTCCGGGTCTGAGAAGCGCTGGATCGAGGGTATCTGGTCTGCGAGAGATACGAAGGCAGATCAGATGCGTTCGGGGCTACCAAAAGGACTAAGGTATTACCGATTTGTTGCCATGATGACCTTGATGTTGCCTCGAGGGTCAAAACCGTCCAACTGATTAATCAGCTCCAGCATTGTTCGCTGCACTTCGTTATCACCGCCAGCGCCATCATCAAAGCGAGCACCACCAATAGCATCCACTTCATCGAAAAATATGATGCAAGCCTTCTTGCTTCGTGCCATTTCAAACAGCTCGCGGACCATTCGAGCGCCTTCACCTACGTACTTCTGAACAAGCTCTGAACCGATCACCCGAATGAAAGTCGCATCCGTTCGATTAGCTACGGCCCTTGCGCACAGAGTTTTGCCTGTTCCTGGAGGCCCGTACAGCATCACCCCCTTAGGGGGATCGATACCCAGCGCAACAAAACGCTCAGGCTAACGGTAGCCCGCGTAAGTTACGATAATATAGCGAAGGCAATAACGACACACTGAGAGTAGGGGAGTTTCGACGACTTCCCGGAGCTTTTCTATTTGTTCCTTGCAGCCGCCGACGTCGGAGTATGTAATATCTGGTTTTTCTTCAACTTGCATCATGGTAACCGAGGGGTCAATTTTCGGGGGCAGAGGGATTTGGATTTGATATTTGTTACGGTCAACACTGCGTTTATGGCTTAGAGCAAGGTGATTGGGGTTCTTCGCAAAGAAAACTCACCCAACACGCATCCCTTCTTCAACATCAGTGGGAGCGACTCGTTCACCAAGACCGACCACAAATTTGGCAATTTGCTTTATGTTAATGACGTATTGGTCTTGCTCGTCGGCGCCTTTCTGGCCTTGTTCCGCACCCGGTCGATTCATCGCTGCTGCCCGAGCGGCTTTCTCAGGATCCATCCGAATGATCTTAGTGCACCGAGCGACTTGAAGTGGTTGTTCTTCGCCCATCCTCAGTTTATCAGCGGCAATGTCCCAAAGGTTTGGTGGCGCAAGCCCAGTGTCCGATTCCTTGACCCCTGATTAGACAAGGCGGTGAAAGGAAGCTCGAGTTGTAGTCGAAACGGGATACATACCCATCTTTTCGTTTACCCGTTTCTGGATCTCCTTGATATCATTCTCTATTCGTTTAAGCTCAGCTGCATATGGGCCTTGTCCCTGGGTAATCATCAGATAGTATGCTCGCCACAGTTCGCAGCACCTACATAAGTCTTCAGGATCTGGATATCACTGTCGTCGAGGGCTATGGAATGTGCGATGAGCGCCATAGTTAGGTTGGATATCGTCCGACGTACCGACAATTTTCTCCTCTTTAGCGTCAATCTTCTTCTCGTCTAAGAAAACTCTGAATGTCAACCGATTCCAAGACAGCGTCACCAATGTTTACATTTTTCCCAGTCACTATGAATAATATCATAAGAAGTTAGGTTTTATGGGGGGTGAATTTCTACAAACGCTTTGGGGACCATAGTAGTGATTGGGAGGTGACGCGTACCCTAAAAGAGCAATAAACAACAAACAATAAACACTAGGGACGCTGACATAGCGGCGGTGACGCGGTTCGCAACGAGGTATCGCATCTTGTTGACAAGGGACATTCCAACGTTAAGGACGGTTCCACACCCAAAATAAGCGGCTACTAAGCTGAGTACAGTAATTCGTGCACAATGAAGCAGACACACACAAATGGGTGAAAACATCAGAAGGATCTTTTGCATAGAAGACATTATCAATTATCAGGGATTGTGTTTTAGGCATTTGTCTTAAGATCTGGTTATGGTAGGCGGAGGGGACGTCACGTATCAGCGAGACAAGCAAGATTCTTTCACCACACTAGGAATGCCCTAGGCCGATCCTCGCGTCGCTGGCTACCGTTTCTCGAGTGACAAATGTAACAACGAATACCTCGGACTTGATCGCAATTGCGGAAACTCGGCATGTTGAGGGGTACAGCCCCGTCTCTAAGATTGCCGGCAAACGCCGTTACAAGCTGTTAACTTCTGTACCATCGTTCACGACTCTGAAGGGGTGATCGCACCATTTGCTATTCGGTATACTCGCAACGTACAACCGGGAGCCTATGTTCCTTGATATTGCACAGCTTGCTCGACGGATGATCCCGCTTCAAACACCCTATTATCCTCTGCATTATGCAATTCGCTTTCCTCGATGTCTTGGTATATGTGAGGGAACATGATAGCTAGCATGTCATCGGTGCTGACAAAGATAAAGAATCAATCAATCACTGAAATCAAGTCACAATATGTTAAGCATGTTAAGCTCACTTTGCTACGAAATCACCTTTCTGCACTCGTCCACTGCCGTAAGCCTTCGAATTCCTGTCTCCAACAATATCAGCGTCAAGTTCTGCAAGCTGAGACGTGTATAGCGAGTTTCCGCGTCTATAGGAAAGGTCCAGAATATTCTTCTCCACGGTGTCCTCAGCATAATAGCAGTACACTTCCGTGTCCTGTCCCCCCAAACGATCGACCCGCGCGAGAGCTGGAGAAAGGAATCAAAGCTCCAACAGTTAGCTTGTCCGGACATTGAATCTTGCGGTTTCATTACCTTGTACTTCAAAAGTGTGATTGACGACTGGCTCCAGCAAAAATACGTGTCGAGCTGCAGTTACGTTGAGGCCTGCATTGTCACGTTCTCTGTGAGCCGAGGTGAGCTGTGCAAAGCTTTGAAGAGGTTGACTGGTGCGAGATCTACTTACCCGTGCAACAGCAATACTTGATACTGGGGGTCAGTCTGAAATTCACGAACTGGATTGGCCCTCTTGTCGCGCCCATCCATCCTGAGATAGGTTATGCCATTCGTCTCTAGGGCGTACGAAACTATTGCGAGGGAATCGGACCAGGCAGAAAAACAAATTGACTTGCTCCCAGGTTGGCGTTCCTTAAGGTACAGCAGGTGCTTGACAAGTGTTTGGATTTTCGACCCAAATTGACCCAGCGAGTCTCTCGATCTGATCTCTTCGAGCGTATCGCTGTCTGTGGTGCGATATTTCAGGGTAGAATTATACATGGGTTCGGAGAGGTCGTCGACAGTAATAAGTTTACTTTGAGGGTCGCCAACTGAGATGCGGTGTATGGATGTTGCATCAAGACCTTGTCTGTGGCAGTGTTGAGGGTTAGCATGATTATAAGAAATTTAGGCACTCACCTGCAAATAGGGCAACTTTTTCCTTCGGTTCGCTTCTTAATCCACGCCGTTAGGCAGGGCTTTGGGTCGCAGGAGGTGTGATTATGTATTGAGTTTAACAGTGAAAACACGCATACCTGACAGAACACATGCGCGCACTCGGTCACAAACCCCTTGATGGCGAAGTAAGAGCACAGCAGAGACAAACAAATAAAACAGGGTGAACCTTTGAAAAATCACATTTGCAGAGGACACAGCATCTGCTCTCCTCGTCTATAGAGCCATCATTGTACTGATCGGAAAGATGAGACAAGTAGCGCTGTTTAGCGAGTCCACGCTGGATGCCAGTTTGAGTTTGAGCTATTTTTGTTCCAGAGGTTTCAAGAGCCTCGCGAAGTGTGGAATTTTCATCAGTCGTTACGTCCTCTACCGAGTCAGATAGTTCTTGCAAGTTCCTAATGTGAAACAAGGTTCGGTGGTTACCAAGCAACGAGTAACTTCAGTCCGAACCTGAAATACCTACACCAAAACGCTGAGACCTCTTCAAATGCTTTAGAAAGAACACACATACGCAACACGATCGTTGAAAGCTCGACGCAACACCTGCATATTGTTCTCAACCTCATCGAGCAACGCTTCTATGGTAATGTCCCAATTTGATTAGTTTCGTTGTCTACACGGATCACACCACTGGACCTTGATTCTCGAGTATCGCTTTAAGACGTTTAGACTCTGCCACGGCAATAGAGGCCTCGCGCGGCAAATGTGGTCCTGAAGCCCCCTCAATGTCACGCGCGACCTTCCTCAAATCGAACATGACTGCCTGAATGTGTTTGATGAGTTCAGCGGCATTTCATACTAGTTCATACTCACTTTCAAGGGTTTCGATGTATGTTCATACTTAACCATTTTTCTAAGGTTGGTGAGTGTCAACTGCAAAGCAACTTGCTCGGGATTATTCGCCGAAAGCGACGTGGAGGTTGCGTCATTTTCCGCGTCAAGTGCTCTATTGCGGTTTAGTGCAAAATGTCTCGAGGTGGGAAGGTGCAAATGCACGAACCGCTGTGTTTTCCTCTTGGCAACTTCCTTGTACTCGTGTGAGGCTAGCGTGGTTCGCTCGGCGTTCATGGTTTCACGACGGTCAGCAAGCAATGCTGCGATGGCAACCACGTAGCATTCTGCATTCGTTTGTGTATCAAGCGCCCTAGCGTATTCGCCGCCATCAGCTGGATCGGTAGTCGAGAACTGCTGGGTTAAAAGGTTGGTGACGTCATCCCTGAACCACACAAATCAGAACTTCGCCGGATGCCTGCGACAAGGAATACTCGCATCCACTCCCACAGAAGCTTTGCTTGTTTGTTTAGCAAGGATATTACGTCGTTGGCCTCTTCGAACTGTGAAATTTATACTTGAGCCATACACTCAGTGCCAATGCAAGGCATACAGACCAGTTGGGCCGTTTTCTTGCCGGGGTTCTCAGCAGGCAGGATGTTGAACTGCTCCCTGATTCCGAGGTCTCGTTTTTTTCGATCACGAAGAGTCTGCATCGTTTGAAGTGCGCGCTGCTCTGTGTGGTGTAGCAGCTGTTTCCGGATGCGTTCAGCAGCGCCGTACGAGCTGTCTTCGTCCGCTGTACATCCAAGTCGATGATAGGCGTCACCGAGCAAAAACTGCACCTTGTGCAGAAGTATTTTGGCTTCACGAAGGCGAGCTGTGTGCCCGCCACTGACACTGGGTGAGTTCTGAGCAAGTTGCGAACCATCGCGTGCATCACTGAGCTCCTCCGAATCTGAGCTCGTGCTATGTTCATGATCGCCCGATACAACTTGCTCGGCGCTCGGCCTGGAACTTTTCATGGTAGTGGGGCTAGCGCCGCCATCGAGACTGTTTCCGTCCGTGTGACGCCCGAGGGAGTGTGCATCCTCCGATCTGGCGTTGTGGATATCCGTGATATATTGTTCTATATCGGAGCGTATGCCTAGCAAGGTAACAACGGCATCTTTATCCCTCGTAGCATTATCTTCTACCTTTTGGCTTAGGAGAACGTGCGTCATCTGTTCTGTGATCTAAAATCACGCAGTTAGACATCGGAGACATGAGTTTATGCATGATTGCCTACAAGCGTTCGGCGGAGCTCCCACAGTTGGCGCATATTGCGCTCTATCATAGAAGCAAGGACCTGATCAATGGAACTGATCCTGGGGTTGACGGCTTTCACTCCACCCGTAGCATTCCCAATTTGCGGATGGGTGCAAGCTTGACGCAGCCTCCTGATGGACGTTCTCAAGAGCGTAACATCAAGCTCCCACTGAGGTGACAGAGGGATGCCATTTGCATCTAACCCGAGAGCTGTCAGGGCTTCAGCCATACGCTCGTTGTAATTCTATACCACTCAGTGTAAGCGAGACCGGTGGTCGAATAAAAATACGTGCAGACGAACATGTCTTTCGACTGGACCGAGCTGTATAGGGAGCACAAAACGACGCTGCTCTAAACGGAAAACATAAGCAATAGAGCTAAGCATTCCTGCCTGCTTCGCTCACCTGCCAGACCCAGTTCTGAGGACGCGATCTTTTTAGACGTCCTCACAGAAATCGCCTGAAATAATGCTCTGAACATGTTCGCGAATGGCGGACTGATCAACCGAGTCCAAAACTTGTTGGATGCCAAATCTGGCACACGCAAGAAGCTACGAAAATGAGCGTGTTTTATTCTTCATTTTGACCTGTCCTTCGCTCACCGAAGAACATGTATAAGATCCCTGACATTGGACCTAGCAGGAGTACCGCTCACGGCAATCGACACATGTCGTTTCGTCAATGACACCATTTCTGCTGCATTACCTCCCCCTATTTGTTGCACCTGCAAATTCAGAAACTCAATGATGGGGAGCGACATGGTGTTAGAGAGATGCAAGTACTTCGTCCATGATCACCCTATAGAATCTTTCGGTGATTATCGCGGGTCACGGGTCAGCAAGCACGGAAAGAGGGGCGAATCTGCTCACTCGACAAGAATCAAAGGGCTTCTTGGCCGGGGGTGAACGGCATATCCCACAGCGGCGCGTCTGGGGCGCTGATTCGGTGGCCGGGCTATATGCAAGTCGGCCTGCAAGGTTTGGACTAGAAGGGAGAGTCAGCGAACTATCGGGGGGTGTTGAGAGATACCACAACAAGTAGTGATGATAATGTCATATTCCTGCGCCAACGTGTGCCACGCACTAACGGCCTGCTCCCCGAGCTGATTGAATGGGATCGGTTCCGGCTCTTGTCCCCGAGTCTCTTCAACACTGTTGCACGGAGAGTGTGCCGTTTGCGGTAACATAAGTTTGGTCCTCCCTTCGTACACAAGAACTTTGAGCGTTGGAGCCCTTGTTGCAAACTCGTCCTTCCATTGCTGGATTAACGAGGGAGGTGTCACGATTAAAGATGCCTGTACAATCCTCTTCAAGATTACGCAGTGTCAACCATCACCTACAGACAGACCTTGATAGGCTTTACCCCAACTTCTAGCTCTGGATCCCATGTAGTGGGCAGGGTGTTCCGTGCTGTTGGTGTATACAGGAGAATAAGGGCAATGATTTCCACGCTTATCATAAACACGTTGCAAAATCAGTACACAGAGCAAACCTATATACTTGATAGCTTACGTCTTGCCTAATCCCATCGTTTCGGACAGCATCACCCCCGGGAATGAGGGAGTCAAGGGTGGGGCGGCCCTAATGTCGCCAGACAAACGATGAAACCACACTCTCGAGATCTCCCTGTTGAACTGCTGTCAAATGGGCTCCCAGATACCGATCGACACCGGAATTACTCACGAACTCCATTGAGCATCGATCGGTTCCCATAGAGGGCATTGGTTTTGCTTAGGTTGCAGGGGAACGACTTCACCGTGACTTCCGATTGTCACCCCTTCTGATTGAAGCATGAAGAGGACACTACGTTTTTGGAAGGGGAAAAGCTGGACCTGAAGGTGGCGGGGCTGGAGAGCGTCCGTGTTGACCGTCAGGGGGACAGAGGGGGCTGGAGAAAGGCATGAGAAGAAGTAACGGATGTTTGTTTCACCAGGATACTCCTCCACGAATTGAGGCGGCAGGAGTACATAGGACAAAATACGTCGTTGAGCTTCGGCAGAGGAGAGGCCAATATCCCTGACAGGTTCGAATATACTGGCAAGATTAATGAAGACGTTGAAAGTGAGGGCGATGCACACGGGTAACTTGGCAATCTCAGAGGGTCTTTGCGAATCATCCAAGCGGGCACTGATCTCTACTGGAGCAAGAAAGAAGCGAGATGTGCCGTGTGCAATCCCCATTGCGTATAACAGGTTATGCAATGGGGCGGGGAAATCTAATGTCCAACCTAACCCGTCGTCATACAATGGAAGGCAAAATATCTTTTCGTGGCATTCAGACTGCCCTGTTTTCGACCCCACAGTCCCGGGTCTGTACACCAATTGAGCAATAAAGATAACGTGTAGATATGGGGCTTACGTAGTGTAGATGCCTGCTCGCGCCACCGAGGCGCATCTGACGTAGCCAACACCAATAGAAAGCTCGTCCCCAGCATGTTTCCCAAGGAGAATGGATGCAGAAGCGAGGTCGGCTTCCTCACTTTGAAGGCTATCATTCACGCCAACTTCCCAAGCATGGTTCCTGTCGCGGAGGAGGGTAACTTCAACCTTGTGCGTCCAAATAGGCAGCAACGAGGCCGTCTCAGACAGCTTGATACGTTTCTGCGACGGGGATCCGGAGGGTTTATCAGGAATTATCTGCCTTTTCCCGGTAGGTGCCGTGGCTTTGAACTCGTCTGCATTGCTAGCATTGAGGGCTGACCGAAGCTTGGTCACAAACCATCCCAAGTCAATGTGTTTTCTCCATTGTTCGGATGAAGAATACTCGACTTCGGTAACGTCGATAATGCTGTGTGAGCAGGTTTGCAGCATCGGCTGCCGGGACATGTGCTCGGGACGAGTCAGTAGGTGTACAGCCACCTTGTTTGGTCCTGTCCCTCCTTAACCATGGGCCGCCTGGCGGAGATGCAGCGCAAGCTGCTAGAAGTAGGTCTACGCATGCGTTATATTACACGTCAGACTTACTCGGCAGGCAGCAAATGATGGGCCCCGAAACGATGGGTTTACAGAACGCCAACCTCGTTTGGCATGACGACAAAGTCTGCCGGAATTTCCTGTGCGGAACGTGTCCCCACACGCTGTTTACTAATACAGTGCGGCTTTCGCGCCATTCTTTCGAATTCCTATTCGGCAAAACTGACTCCTTTGACAGAAAATGGACCTCGGTCCATGCCCCAAGTCTCACGCAGACAAATACAAAGCGCAGTTTAATGAAGAAAAAGATAAAAACCCTGATAACAAAAAGATTGCCGAGATACAAAGAGAATACGAGAACAACATTTTCCAGTTTGTTGATGAATGTGACCGCAGAATAAGAGCTGCTCACAGACGTCTAGAAAAGACGCCTGAGGAGAATGCGAAGACTACAAATCTGGTACATAAATCGGAGCCTTCGATACGTTGACTTAACGCTGATACTTTCACTCCAGATGCGCGAAATAGGTGAAATTGAACTGGCGATACAAGGAGGCACCGAAAAGATCGAAAGTCTTGGTAAGGCATCATAGCAGTGATTCTCGAATCCTGTCTTGACCCGTTCCCTTAATAGGCGAGGCGGGAGAGGTCGAAGAGTCGATGCGTGAACTAGCGGCAGTCGAGGCTCTCAAAGTCGAGAAGGCAGAGAAAGAGGTATGTCGCGTGTGCTGTGAATCGCTGAAGTTGCTGACGGTCAAATTCTTGTGGCTAGCGCGAGCTTCAAAATCTGACTGACACGTCAGGTGCATCTGGGCACCAAAAATTACGTGTCTGTGACGTGTGCGGTGCTTATCTCTCCGTGTTGGATTCGGATAGGCGGCTCGCAGATCATTTTGGCGGAAAGGTACCTCAGTGTCACGTCTTCTAGGTGCTACACCATACTCACCCATATTCAGATGCATCTAGGGTATCACGAACTCCGAAAAATGCTTGAAGAATTCAACAAACGCAAGGCTCATGTTTCCGGGGCGCGTCCTACTTCCTCGATGCCGCCCCCAGATGCCCCCGTAGCACCTCGACCACCAGACCGTGATTATCGCTCTCGGGTAGATGACGGCTACAAGGACCGCGATCGAGACCGCGATTATGTACGAGGTTCTGCATACGACCGCAATCATTCTTCCCGGCCAGAGTACGTGCAAGTTTCCGCTGCTCTTATTCTACATGTCTGAAACAAGGTCAGCGACTATCGTAGCTCGCGCAGATCGGACCGCGAGCGGTCTCGATCCCCCCGACGCCGATACTAGGATTATTTTGACCAGCCCAGCCTGCCTCAAAGCGGCTACCAGCGAAACACCATTGGATGTCGGCGTACGGGAAGAGTGCAGCGATGAACGAATCATCCATGGCCTCAACTAACCGCACGGAAACTTGAAGTGACAGAGTGTTCCAATTCCCTGCAATGCGGCGGGCGTTTGATATGGAGGATGGCATGGTTGACAATGTTATGGACCTGCTTGGCAACACCTGATATAGCAATATTTCCGTATACCATATGAACGCATGGGACACCGGTTTCGATGACTGACAAAATCGATAATTCAGCTCGGGAGATGCAGGCAGGTACAGTAAATAATCAGCCCGACGTGTGCGTACGGTGTCTCATGAAGTTGCGCTGGGGTTTGATGGGGTGGCAGACTGTGGGAGTGTGGGTGTGGCGCCCCACGCAGACCAGGTGGGAAAAGTGGTGGTGGGACACCCAGTCCGCCGTCAGGTCCGTGGATAAGTGTCCAGCCTGTCGAACCGTTTTTCCTGGCCACGCTTCAGCATATAACAGTACCAGTGATGCTGGACAGATGTTTGTGCTGAAGTTTATTGTTTATTACTGTTTAATGCCGACATCGATGCCGCTCAGTGCTGGAGTGACGCAACAGACCGAAGACGGGGAATTCCGAGCCGATGAAGGGCCCCTTGGCTTGCTTCAGACTGACCTGAGACGGTTGATTTATAGGCTGTTGGAGCTCTCCATCATGGCTTCGGAGACAACGGACGACACGCAGTCTCAGCCGCGTTTGGCGTCAAAGATGTGTGTATCTTGCATACGATACTAGGAGGTTAAATCCTACAACTGTTCCATATCAATCAGCGGCGACATTGTTTCACAACTTGGGGACCTTGATGCATTGAGGAATGTCCTTGACCAAAGAATCCCACTGGATGTCCTTAGGTAAGTCCTAACTCTACACCGACTCGTGCTGCAATCTGGCTTACAAGAGCAGAGATATCGACTCTCTGTCAAATCCGCTCCTCATCACAAAGGAACGAATCGAGCGCGCCGCCGCCGAGAATCAACGGATGAGCGGGAGGATAGGCGCCATTGCGTCATTCAGAACGGCGCTGCATGCGTCATTGAACATGTCGGGGCCTTGATTCTGTCGTTTTGGGAGGTTGCTGGCAGCGGACATCAATTCGACCCTTCAGTGACCAAAACGACCGTTCGGTGCCCGACCCAAATGAAAATGTTATCCGGGTAGGAACGACGTAAGGCAGTCGATTCGACAGATGGGTATGGGGCTGCGGTCGAAAGTCTGAAGACCAATGTATTGACATGAATAAGGAGAAAAAACCGAACTGACAGATGAAATCAAAGGTGATGGACACATCTTGCCTGAGCTCTAACCGGAACGGTCAAGCACATTCTCGGTTTCCCACCCCGCACGGCCTTTTAGGGATCGTGTTGTCCTTCCATTTCAGCCTCCGTGAGTGGGGCACGGGTGAGCGGGGTGAATCTGTAGTGCGGGAGGTCTCTCGAAATCTAAGCAAAGCCACAAGGAGGCACCAGCGTTTTCATCTGCCTGCTGAGTTGCATTACCTTCATTGTAGCGTGAACGGGGACGGACCGGGCTCGTCACACCAGAAGGCGATAGGTCCTGTTCCTCATATTCTTGGGAATATTCATAGAGCAGTGGACCACGAACGGCAACCGGAGTAGTGGCAAGAGGTGGGGAGTCCATCTTTACAACTTGTACACCGTGCATGGGTAAGTAATTCCTGCACCGTTCGTCCCTGCAATTGACATCTGACATGAATTGGAAATCTTGAAGATTTAGCTGATGCTTCTCCTGCAGCGCCAAGAAGCATTGGTAATGCCCGTGCGTGTTATGGCCGGCAATTCGTCTGTGCGCGTGAATTGCAATTCGTGCTCGGGAAACTGCCACCGGGTATATAGTAGACATATTGCCCCAAGGTGGCTTACCATAAATTGGAAGGGCAGCTGGTCGTTCAAAATGTCAGGGGGTAGGGGAAGGCGATGAGAACAGTTTTCATTGCTGACGTCCGCGAAAAATAAGATCAGCGATAAAGCTGTTATACATGTACGGAACGAATCAACAAGCTAGAAGAAGCTAGAGAATCACTGGTAGTTGACGAGAAAGGTGAGGGCCAGTCCGTTCACATATACGAAGCTGTTAATCAACATGGATGGTGATAAAAGCGGGCGATGATTCGAGGGGTATGGCTGAATAGGGGATGATGTGACATGGCGGGAAGCCACACAGAGATACGTAACCAGAATCGTGCTTCCCGTAGCTGAGCGCGAGCATCGTCTCGACCATAACGTCTTCATTAGGGTGGTCGCAGGGAGATGGGGGCACTTGAGTGCCAGTGCGTGCAGTCGGGTGCCGCGCTTCACAGTTTGCCGATGATCGATTGCGGGACATGTGACATCGTTGAACCTTGTAATTCCATCCCTGGTGTGACATAAGATAAAGTCTACAATATGGAAAAAAAGAGCAATATTGAACACACAGAACACTTGAGAGGATTTTCGTAAATATTTAAGCGCCCGTTGCGGCTCCCTGTGATGTGTGACAGCTTTCGCAGGCTTCCATTCCAAACGGCCTGACGCGTTACCCCGGCTATGGTCGGAATGGTACAGTATGACGCTCTGATGAATGATCATACTACTCTTAGTGATGAGGACCGTTTGTCCATGGCCCAGCAAATCCTAAATGACATCGAAACCACGGTCGCAGGGCTGGCATCCACTCCAAGTCCAATGGGTCTCTACCCTTCGATTTTTGACTCTATTTGAACTGATGACATATTCGCAGACGTCGCGCCAGCCCTTGTGACGCTCAAGATGCTGTGCAGACATCCGTCTGCTTCTCACATTCTCATATCAGAGAATGTGCCGTTATTTTCTTGCCAAGTACCGCAAAAGTGCTGACCTTTGCGATCAGAACCTACGAATCTTGCAAATGTGTACCCGTCTCCCGTTGGCTGCGGGCATTGAGGCCCTGAGGTGCATTGCCAATGGGTTACTGCTTCACGAGGTTGGACGAGAAAGATGGCTTGCTCTAGGAGGTGGCCCGGAACATGTCAGACGTCTCGGGGTGAGTCAACAAGCTAGTTTTAAACATTGATCTAAACATTCCCCAAAGAGTGAAAGTTCCTCTACGGAAGAATGCTTCGTAAATGCGCGCATACTCTTCTTAGTTACTCTGAAAAAATCATCCTTCATCGTTGAGGCCGTGCAAGAGATGCGGTTGCCGGACGTGATCGCGGCAGTGAGCACACCCTCGCGTAATATTGTGCTCGCTATTTTTATATCTTTTTAGAGTCTCACGAAGGCCCTGAGGGATATGCAAATGCAGAAACCGTACGCAAAAGACGCGTTGACAGATCTCTTGAAGACTTCATTCAATATCATGACTCACTATACTCGTGCGACCGATGGTGATATCTCTGCAAATGCAAACACCCGAGTTCTCGGAGAGCTCTGGGATGACGCACTTCAAAGGTAGATTAATCCTGTGGACCTGCGTCGATTGTGTGTGACCGTTGTATCAGTCTTGTTGATCCTCTTTTTCTCCTACTTCAAACTTTGCCGGTGGCCGGACCGATGCCTCTCCAAGCACCCCTGACCTATGTTATCAACAACCTTATCAACGTACCCGTTGACAAATCAAATGAGATGAAATGGGTTGCTCTTGCAGGCAACGTTGATGCCACTTGTGTGTAATATTGGATGCGTGTTATATTAACCGGTATCTGATGGTTATACCCAATCCAGCTGATCCTTTACGCACACTCTGGCATCTGTTGGATCGAGTGCTTGCATATTACGTCCCCCATGATCCTGATGATCCAGCTGTGCGCTCGAAATGCCATTTGGAAGGTGTGGTTCTCGATGAGCTTCTCGTCCCATTACCTATCATTCTGGCACGCCTTGCAAAGGACAGCACTGTAGCAAGGGAGAGGATGCATTCACTCTTGTTCCCAAGCAATTTGTGTGTGATCATTTCAGTCCGCCTAACCATGTGTCATCTGAACTCTAGAGCGTAGGGATCGCTCAAAACCTCTGGGGCAGCGCTCGGATCTTCTGGGACAGTGCGTTCGTTTGATGTCAAGTGTTCACAATCCACATCTCAAAGAAATGGTGGGCGAAATGTTATTTGCAATTTGCAACGATAATGGTAAGTGAACACTACTACACTGATGAAAATCTGAGACTGAGCCCGGAATCAGCATCAGAGCTTGCGGGCCAGATAGGCTATGGCAATGCAGCCGGGTTCTTGTTCAATAAAGGGATCACCGCGGCTCCGGCCCCGCCGTCTCCTATGGACACTGCAGGCATCAACCCTATTACCGGCACCTCATCAACCCCTCACTCATCAGTTGACATGACTGATGAGGAGAAAGAAGCCGAGGCTGAAAGGTTATTTGTGCTTTTTGACCGACTTGAACGCGCTGGGATGGGTGTAAATCCTATAAGACAAGCCCATGAAAAGGGAAGGCTTGGGTAATAAAGCTTGTAAAGCAACTTGGAGTTGAAATGTACATGACGTCGGTAGCGTATGGTGATATATATTGTTTATCTGTCTATTATATGTTCTAACGCACGCACATACACCTGGTATTTTAGTTTTTCAAAGTACCTTAGTCAGCTTATATGTTGTTTGTTGTTTACCGAGTGGTACCTCATCTATCGCCTAAACTTCAGCTGGATGATGTATGGCTCCTGGATGAGTAACCAGAGGCGCCGAATATCCCACCGCCGGACTTTTCAAAACTTCGTATATGAATGGTCATGGGTCGCTCGGTATAAACCTTTGCTCATTCTTAATTTTGTCATGCCAATTCAACTCCTGCAAAAGGGCAGCGCTTTTCCTATGTGGCTATTCTTGGATGTTGATACTTCCTTCGGGATATCTTTTTCGTAATACATGGGTGGATGAAAACGCTCTGCAACCTAATTCAGTAAGTGCGACGGCGTGCCCGCCAAAGACGAGCTCAACCGTGTAAACGCAGGTGAAAGCGCATTGGGATTGGCCAAACGTTCGTAATGCAGATAAGTACCTCGAAAGTATGGAAGCCATAAAAGACCGAAATGGTTCCCGGTCTGAGTGCGCAACCTCCAGGTACTTTGATGCTCGTCTCATCATCTTACTTTCACTTTAGGTATACCTCCTTTATTTTACGCGAGTTCAGGGCCTTAGGAATGCCGGCGGCAAGTCAGTCGTACACAATTTCCCGTGGGACGGATGCCGTGAGGTGTCATTGCTTTGTCCCTGGTTGTTCTATCTGACGATTCATAGTCGGATAGTGGTGTGAATATCTATGCACATCTTCCCTCGCCAAGAGCGAAGGGCGTTGAGGCAATCATTCTCAGCGCTTCGTGGGAGAGCTTGTCATTTGTGGACGGAAGCGAAAGTGTACGGAACAGTAATTTCAGGGCGATTGCAATGCTGCTGGCGGCTGCTAAACAATACAAAGGTGCAACCTCATCTTCAATCCAGCGTCCGCATGCATTGTATTGAACAGTCCTAGCGTACTCATATTGGGCAAAAGACATAATATTCGTGATTAACGACGGGTACTTGGAGGGAATGCATGCTTTTCTCTCGGCATATCACCGCGTGAAAACTCCAAGCGGTTTGCCTCAAAGTGCACCCCTATTTCCGAACCATCAAGGCCTTGATATCGAACCCCTACAGAACATCGGTGGTGGTGTAGTCTGGGCGGCTATATGTTTGGACTATCCAGGGCACTCCTTCAGTGAACTTGGCATCTTCTACGGTATGAGCATTCCTGTTATGTCCCGAATAGACGCATCATTAGTATTGCAGAAGGAATAAATGGACGACTGCCCAACCAAGATCTCATTAATAGCCTGAGCCTCATTAGCCAATACACTGGGAACGTCCAAATCGCTCTGTATGACGGGGGTGCAGACGAGCTCCGAGCACGCGTATCTGGGGCCTTGCCACCGATTTTTCGAGGCTCTGTGTTCATAGATTACATACTGCGCGCCCTTCAAATTTGCCGTCACATGGGGTACCAAGCCAGCGGACGACCGAGTGGAGTACATGGACTCTTCCATCAGTAATAACAATCATTGATCGTGGAGATTGTAGGTCTGACAATCAGTGGTCAGATACAGGATTGATGCTGTTACGCTTTTCGCTGTTCCGGCACCAGGTCCACATGGCTTTCACGCCTTGGGGAAGTGAGTGATCAAACTTCAGTTGAGGCATTATTATTTCTCATCGACCCTCCCGCAGGATCATGGAATCAAGCCTCAGAACCGTCAATAATCTACTGGAGCGACTCCACGCCTCCTTCTTCTTTTACATGTTGGCGGGCCCAGATGGCTTCATCGTAATTGGCAAGTATTTGACCTCTGCGGTGCTGGTAGGTATCGGGCTAGAGTTGAATGGGCTCCAGCGTTGGGTTGCGTCGGGTTGGCTACAGACTCAAGCGGGTTCTGCTTGGCGGCGCGTTTCGCGACCAACACTCACCGCACTTGCAATCATGATCGCTACGCAATTGGTCGGACTCCTGTTTAGCGTCCTTATAGCCGGGGGCTTTCTTTTTCACGGCTGCAACGTATGGAATCTCATTGCCCCTGATTACCTTGGACTCACTGCTTCGATTCATGTCGTAGACATCGAGGAGTCTTTTAGTTATTTCCGTGACCACGTGGGCAGTGCCTTATCTCGTCGCCTTCATTCTTCGTCGTTCACTCGACTTCGATGGGAGAACCACCTCGTCTGTTCTCACATCCTTTACACTGTGCATCGCTGGCACTGTTGTTTGCCTCGTCTCAGTGCTGAATTTTAGCCTAGCGGCGGCGTCGAGCATTGCATTCGGCCTTGTTCTCCCGTTCCGTATGCCACCAATGCGAGGGACCATCACCAAATTGTTGCATCACTCGTTTATCTCCCTATTTGCCCCAACGAGCGTTGCATGGCTGACATCGTTGGCTATTGGCAATGATCTCGTCACTCGCAATATCACACAGGCTATCTGGGAATGGAAGGTACTTCGGGTATGGACACTGCCTTTCATACTCTGTATATATTTTCCCTTGGTGCTTCAAGCTAGTGTTGCCGTCATACTAGCATGACAAGCTGTGTTTAGCTTAATTTTCACTGCACTGGCGTCGATCCCACGATGACTTGTACATACACCTTCACTACCGCTTTCTGTCAAATGTCTCTTTTAAACTTGCAAGCTGAGAGTCGTTGGGAATCAACTGAAAAACAAGTCAAGTCTAGTTTGCTACCTGAGGCCCGCCAAGCCGGACGGCCAGCGTCAGGGTGTAAGTGGCATGTCCCGCCCCAAAATTAGTCGTTTCATCATACTGCGTCCCCTCGGGATACGCGCCAAGAACGACCCGGTTGTATATAAGTAGGTACCTAGGCCAATAAGGGCTGAGCGTGCAGAGTCTTCTAGCAATGGTGGCATGTGAGATGACCTGGTGTTGGCGGGCAAAACCGGTTGGTGCGTGGCATCAGGAGAGTCGCGGTGGCAATACACCGAACCCCCCCGTTCCCAGTGTGGCAGAAACTTGTTCTGGTAATTGTTGTAATGCGCAAATTTTGATGATATTTACTCGCGCAGCCCGAAAACGCAAAATTCTGAGATAATGTGAGTAACAGAGAATATCAGCGATATTGAGGATGGTAATACCGCGCGGCGACCTATTAGCCAAAATCTAGTGTTGGGGCTGAGACACCAATGATGAAACCGCTTTTGGCACTGCTCCAAGCACTGCTCGCAAACTTCCCGCAGTATGGTGCACCTCAGATCGACTCCCAGCCTCAAAAACTGCAGGACCAGTGGCGTCATCGCGAATAAGGGTCTTGAGGCCGACCTAAATGACAACAGCATTCAACACAACAAAGAGCGATCAAATGGAGGCTACGGGTGCCTTGCATATCTGGATAAGTACTATACCCGAACTATCCACTACCTCACCTCGTATACAGTCCTTATGCTCTGATATTGCGCGGCATAAAGAGACGAACCCGGCAGCATATAATGCGAACATCTCTTGGTGGCGCCACACACTATTGAATATGCTTGCGCAAGGGGTTCAGCCCTCGGGGGACCATCTGGTACTGCATGTGAATGATACTCTTGTACAAGGAATTGCGAGCAGCATAGGCCGAAGACCTTTGGCAATCGCAACGGTGGTCGTAAGATCATGTCGTCTTTCAGTATAATCATGACATGGTTCACCCTGGTTTGCCCAGACAGAAATGCGTCAAGAGAAGGATTTAATTTCATTAGAGCATTTCATGGCTTCCACGCAGCCGGTTACTGAGCCTGCCAGCTTTCGAGTGCAACTGTCATCGTTGGAGCGGCCCTTGTGGTGGGCTATGGAGCGACTGGGGCTCGCTGGGGATGGGCATGTCTCTGCATCATATGAGCAGCGATGGAAGTCAGCACAAGGCTCCTTCGTCCATCTAGAAGCAGTTAAGGCGCGTTGGCCGCTCACCCCTGCATCTTTACAAATAATAACTAGGTCTTCAGGAGGCTGCTGAAGTGATCGTAAATAAACATACAACCGGGTGCGGGATGCGTCTCTGCGAGCTGGTCTACGATCACCTCTCTTTTCGATCCGTCTTTGGTCCCCTGATCTTCCGTTCATCACAACCTTCCGACCTCGACATCAAAGTTTTGTTAAAATATTTGCAACGGGAGCTCAAGGTTATTGTTTACGACAACGAAGTGATCACACATTTGCAACGCGTCGTTCCCAGCACCCTCTAAATGCACTTCCTTCAGGTCATTAAATTTACACAACCTGGTCAATCGCAAAGAGTATCTCCTTTAGATCGCGACTACCTGGAATTGAAGATCGCGGTCAGGAAACTGTCGGAGCAAGTGGTTGAATTACAGCAATCCGTTGCGGAGTCCGCGGTTCCCTCCTCTGTGCACGTTCGGTAATCTGATCACCTTCGCTAGGCGCTCGCGGAAAGCGAGAGAATACGTGGCCTTAGACCGAAAGGAGATGGCGAAGTCATACTTGAAATCAAAAGTATCGCTGCAGGAGGTTTTAAACAAAAGATTGAGATCCTTGGATATGATCCAAGATGTCCTGCTCAAGGTAGAAACAGCATTTGACGATATCAGGGTATGCACACTTTCTCTGCCGCCCGTGTCATATGGAAGACCGACGTTCTTTTAGGTCATGGAAGCGTATGAAACTTCATCCAAAGCGCTGCGAAACCTCCTATCAGACCCATCTTTGCAACGTGACAACGTGGAGCGCACAATGAACAGGCTGTCCGACGCGCTGGCTGATCATGCTGACATCGAACGAGCAATGATTGAAGAGAGCGAACTTGCCCAGGGAGCCGCAGGATTATCTACGGTTGACGAGGAAGCACTGGTTGCAGAATTAGCGACGCTCGTGGCGGACGAAAAGCAAAAGACCCATGTTGACGAGAGGCGGCACGCAACAGAGCACAACCTGGAAGCCATACCAACTGTGTGGAGTTCGGAACGGCGGTATTCCATAACACGAGAACCTGTACCCGCGTCGTAGAATGTTTTGCAGTTGCAAGTGTTGTTGTTTATGTCTGTTTGTCCTGAGCGAAGGCTTCCGAATCGGGATCACCCTCTGCAATTGCCTTAAGACATGGTCTATAGTACCTTACGAGACATTTAATTGTATCACATCTAACGCTCTATGTAGGCAGGTGCTCTGCAGAATGCGAAACGTGACCTTCCCAAGATACGAGATGAAGACAGGGAATGGCGGTATGGCCAGGTTTTTGGCGTATCTGGTCCAGTTGTCATCGCCGAGAATATGGCTGGGGCCGCTATGTATGAGCTTGTTCGTGTTGGACACGATGAGCTTGTTGGAGGTACGCTGGTTAATGCTGAAGTGTTACGGTCTCATCTCATGAGCCGACAGAGGTAATCAGAATCGACGCCGACAAAGTGACAGTCCAGGTTTACGAAGAGACATCAGGCGTTACCGTTGGCGACCCCGTCCTTCGTACTGGGAAACCCCTTAGTGTGGAACTCGGTCCTGGTGCGCCTGAACGAATTAATCGCTACGCGCACCAATAGGGGTCTGACAGACCGTCACAGGTTTAATGGGCAACATCGTGGATGGAATCCAGCGTCCCCTTCGTGTATTTAGCTTCGTTCAACCCTCGATTGCCTCTCTGATAGTTTATAATGACACCCACAGAGCATTCAAGACCAAACGAAATCAATCTACATTCCGCGTGGAATCAATACAGACGCACTTGACCGGTTCCTGAAATGGGATTTCGCCCCATCGACATTAAGAGTGAGTTAGAGCGGAGCGGACGTTTGTCTGTCATCGGTCGCGTCCGACTCATTTTCCATTTAGGTTGGAGATCACGTCTCAGGTGGCGATGTGTTCGGGAGTGTGCACGAAAATTCGTTGATCGATAAGCACAAGATTATGCTAAACCCGCGCTCTTTGGGTACTATCACCTATATTGCCAAAAAGGGGAGCTACACTGTGGAGGATACCGTCTTGGAGACTGAATTTGACGGTAAAACGACAAAGCATTCGCTGATGCAAATATGGCCTGTCCGCGCGCCACGTCCTGTAGCTGATAAGCTCACAGCAGACCACCCGCTGTTGACGGGACAGCGAGTGCTTGATTCTCTATTTCCTTGTGTCCAAGGGGGCACTACTGCCATCCCAGGTGCTTTTGGTGCCGGAAAAACCGTCATTTCCCAAGCATTGTCCAAGTTCTCCAACAGCGACATCATTGTTTACGTGGGCTGCGGGGAACGCGGAAATGAAATGGCCGAAGTACTGATGGAGGTGATTAAAATATCACTGATGTTTGGGACACTCCATCTGACTGCCCCGAATAGTTCCCCCAGCTCAATTTGGACTTAGGCGGCGGGAGACAAGAGCCCATTATGAAACGAACGACTCTTGTTGCGAACACGTCTAACATGCCTGTTGCTGCCCGGGAAGCATCGATCTACACTGGCATCACACTGGCAGAGTATTGGAGAGACCAAGGAACAAATGTATCGATGATGGCAGACTCAACTAGTAGGTGGGCGGAAGCGCTTCGTGAGATAAGCGGCCGCCTGGCGGAGATGCCCGCTGATTCTGGGTACCCTGCCTACTTGGGGACGAAACTCGCAAGCTTCTACGAAAGGGCGGGAAAAGTTACTTGTCTCGGCAACCCTTCGCGAATTGGGACCGTTTCTATTGTGGGAGCGTACGTGTCTCAAGGGCCTGCCTTTGCCATGGTCTCACGCAGCTCACAGAGTCTCTCCTCCTGGAGGAGATTTTTCCGATCCCGTAACTTCTGCGACATTGGGAATTGTTCAAGTGTTCTGGGGACTGGACAAAAAGCTTGCGCAGCGGAAACATTTCCCCTCCGTCAACTGGAATCTTTCGTACTCAAAATATATTAAAATCCTGGAGCCTTACTACACAACGAACGCCCCTGGTTTCGTTGACTACCGAAGCCGCGCGAAAGAGATACTCCAGAAAGAAGAAGATCTCGCGGAGATTGTGCAACTAGTCGGGAAGAGTGCATTGGGCGAGACAGAGAAAGTAACGCTGGAGGTCGCTCGGATGCTCAAGGATGACTTTCTTCAGCAGAACGGTATGAGCGAATATGATCGCTTCTGTCCATTCTACAAAACGAGCGCGATGCTTCGAAACTTCGTTGCCTACCACGACTCTGCCGTCAAAGCTGTCGGTGGTGAGAAAGGGGGTTCGGGGGATGGCGATCTGACATTTGCTCGAGTGAAAGACAAGACCAGCGACCTTATCTTTAAGCTTTCCCAAATGAAATTCGAGGCATGTCTACTTGCAGTGCCCAGTGCCGTTCATGCGAACTTACAAATAGCTGCACAGAGCCCTTCACAAGGAGAAGAAGTCGTGCGAAAGAAATTGGATGATTTGTATGGAGAGATTCAAGAAAGGTTCCGGCAAATTGGGGAATAAGGAATGCTATACTTTTATGTACCTTGAGAGCATTCCTTTCCTAGATCGTTGTAGTGATTACGTTACCAGGTCAAACATTATCGCTGTTGCCTCAACCCTGAGGGCATGCCTGACGCTATTGCAATCCCACCCATATGTTAACTCCCGAGAAGTATTACAAGAAGTCTAGGAGTTACGCTTCTCTCGCAAGAATAACTCCTATGAAGCTGTGAAGAGAGAAATAGTTTGCCACATGCGATGCAACTATCAACGGAGGCGTAGTTGAAAAAAGTATTAAATATTATTAGAAACTATTTCTGTGTCTGTTTCTCTCCTTTCACTTGGGTGAATGGTACACGGTAGATTAGATTAGATTAGATTAGCTCGTATTAGGGCTCCTAACAAATCCTCCACCCGATCTCTGAGGAGTAGGTCTAGGCTCGCAAAGCGCCTCGTCGCGCTTGCTCCAGTTGAGGGGATCTTCTTCGGCAGGTCATTCGCGTCTATCTTCTGGCTGAAGAAGCGTGGCTTGATGCATGACCTGACGCTCAGCAACAGGCTCACCTCTCGGGACACTGCATGCCTGCTCTTCATCAGCCATGCGTTCATCGTCCTGGATGTGGAGTACTGCCGAGCATGACACTGGCACACATGAATCTGCCACAGTTACTAGTTCGATGATGGATCCTCTGCCGGAGAGTGAGATGAGTTCTGAAGGCAATAGCAGCGTCATTCGAATTTCCTCAAATGCGCGTCACAGGCTACTTTGCAGTCCAACCATTTGTCTTGTCATTGAACATTGTGCCCCAGAGCGAACAGAATGACACATCGACAAGCGTCCAAAAGAAGACTTCCACTTGCCGGATTCATCACACAGTCTTTTTTCCTCAGCGACGCACGCCCCGCGCTCTCATCAGGAAGCCGTTTTGTGTTCCGGTCAGCTCACGAGCACTCCGAGCAACCCGAGCACAAACCAAAGTCCCCCCTCCAAGAGTGGTTTGAGAGCGAGGATCGTGCATTGTTATGTAGTGTATACACTTACATGTACATGTAGTCTGTTGGCAGTTGTGCAACTCGGCAACAAATGGCGTCAAGGGCCTCGGCGGACGCGGTATGGCCACTTAAAGAGATCACGTATCCCCCGCATTCAGAGAGGAGAGTCAAGGTTCGGTGGTGATTCGAGGCTTCCTGGTTGTATTGCCTACTTTCATCCATGGCAGATTATCTACCAACGGCGGAATGGCCCATGTTCCCTGCTTGCTATATGCAATATCCTCATTCTGCGTGGCGACGTTGAAATTCTTCCCCCTGGTCGTGACACCGCCTCCTATGAATATCTCTCGAGTCTGGTGGCCGATTTCCTTGTCAGTGGTCCTGGCGACGCCTCTAACGCAGACTTAAGTGCAGCACTCTCAGTCTTGCCTTCGACGTCAGTCAGGACTTTTGAGTTTTGAGGGCTGAGATTCATATCTTTTCAGTCAAGAGGGAATGGACCTCAATCCAGTCTTCACCGGCGCCTCCTTATTTCATCCGAGCGGGAGCGGCGGAGAACTGAAACTTTTTGAGCTTTGCAAGATCTCGCTGGTGCGTCGAGTATGTCAATATGCTTAATTTACTTATCCTTCATGGAAAATCTCAGGTCCACGGGTGGTTGGTAGATCCACAATCGCCCGAGCACGACATCGTTTCTAAAGCTAGAGACTATGACACGTACGTACGCATCGAGATGAATGAAGTCGTGCAGCTCTTACTGACGTAGCCGCGGTCAGCGCGCTCAATATGATTGTGGCGGGAGAGGAGGCTGTGTCACGGCCTAAACCTGAAGCACCTGAAGCGAGCTCGGATGAAGATACACGTTTGCGAGATGGTGAGAGATTATAAAATCGATTTGCGCCTCACGTCGCGAATTCAATAATTCGATATAGCATTAGTTCTACGGCAATTCCTGGACCACAATTGCACTCAGCTCACATTTCACGGCCTATGGACGCTGTATAATCTGGACAGTGGTCTATACGCTTTTATCCGGAATTCTCACCTTTCTGTTCTACACAAATATCACCCGGCAGACGCACCCCCGTCTCTTTGGACGTTGGTGACCGACAGCAATCTGGTACCTGAACCCTCGATAGTATGGGAAAGCTTAGAAGGTTTGATTTGATCCGATGGGCTGAGATGCTGCTTAATATTAGTCCTCAGACATCGATGGCGCAGCCTCACGCTTTGTTGATCGCGACCTGCGTCCCTCTAGCACCTTCGGCGGCGACTTTGCTGGCGACATTTCGGATCACCACCCTGGTACCCAGGTCGCCGAGTGCGCATCTCAATTCTTCTTGCAATAAAAAAAGAGATCTAAGATGATGACTTCTGGCTTTAGCCTTTTGCTTGCACAGCAGCTCCAAGCTCACGAGGATGAGCTGGCGTTGCAGCTTGAACGCGCTCAAATTTCTGACCGTCGTGGCATCGCTTCCAACCAAGATTCTCCCTATGCCAGTGACGAACCCGCTCCTTCAATGGCACAGCAGCCAGATCCCACTTCACAAAAACCTCACATGTATCCAGCACCGGGGAAGCGGAAGAAAGAGTGCATGATAATGTAATTCGGTACAAATACACTTAATAGAGTTTCTGTCCTATTGCAAGCGTAATTAAGCATCAAGCTGTGGAAGACCACCAAGCTGCTCAGCGAGATTTTTAAGGGGTTCCCACCAAGATTTGAGCGATCGCCTGTTCTTCATGTCCGCCTGCTGAATAGCATCTTGAATTGGAACAAAAACAATAGATGTGCCTTGGATTGCAATCGTAGCTGCTGTTTCTTTGGGTGCGAGCCTTGGGCGCGCTTTTAACGACGGCGAATTTTCCTCAAGGAATGCCATGCATTTAGATGCTAGACGAACAGCGCGTGCCCGATCAATAGGCGAGGGGATCCCTCCCTGGAGGGTGTGACCCAGTGATGCGGATCGCGAATCAAACAGATCTTCTCCTTCTACTTTCAGAATGTTGGTGATGAGATCTGTAGTGTATACCGATGATGCTTTCTCATTCCTAAATAAAGAAATTAAACACGAGGTCAACGAATACCGCTTCCTTACCTGAGTACAAGACGTCCTTCGCTCTTGCCTTTGACATCTAGACGGTAACGTTTCTTCAAGTGGGTTACGTCTGTCAGCAGCGTTTGAAGGCTGATTCCGACTTCAGGGGTGTAAACGATTACGGCGCCAGTCTATAATACGGGGAATGAGCTTTTCGCCCTATGCAAGCGGATCTAACACTGCATACCGCCAAAGCCCCCACCGTGGCGATGTAGCCGCATTGGCCTCCCTGGGTTTCGACGACGAAGACGCGGTTTCGACTAGCCGATGCGCTCTGCTTGATTGCATCACAAGCATCAATCAGCGCGTTGAGACTCGTGTCGCTTCCAAGGCTGAATTCAGTGACTGGGACGTTGTTGGATATAGTGGCAGGCAGGTGCACCATAGGGATGTTTAGTGGAGGATACGTGCTCCTCCCCCTTTCGAGAATCCGTAACGCACTGAACGCTTCAAAGCCTCCTATCATCATGAGTCCATCGATTTGATGTTCCTGAAGGTGGGATGCGACAGCACCAAGGTCAACGTCAGGAAGAGTCCTGTTGGTGCCGAGTTCTGATCCCCCTCGAGTTGTCCAATTGTCAACTTCGAGCCAACTTAGAGGCTGAACGTGGTCCTCGAGTAGTCCTTTAAAGCCGTTGAATATTGCTAGAGGAGTATGGCCTTTATTAACGCAAAGTCGAACAGCGGTCCGAGTAGCCGCGTTCATGCCGCCTGCAGGTGCTCCCACGCTGTATGGCACAAGTCAATCTCTCACATGGCTGAACCCGAAGACTCTGACGCAACTGCATGATGGCGATGTTCAAACCCTGAATGTCATGTTGTTAGCTGCCATTTGATCTCACAGTCGCGTTTCAGTCCCACCTTTGTTTTGGTGAACGCGCTGGAGGTGAGGGTAGAAGTCATGAAGAAGCTCTGGACTGTCTCTACAAACTCTGGGTCGCGCATAGCCATTGCCTTTTGGAAGTCTTTCTCTTCTATTGCTTTTGCAATCGCTTTCGTCTAATGACACACGTCAGAACCGGATCGTTTCGATTTGCAGACGTCGCGGGTACGTGCCTTCTGCACAGCTTCAACAAGAGGTATTCTCGTAATTTTATTCTCGGAGATTCCAATCATGTATGAAGGGGTGTCCGGTGCCGCGGATAATATGGCGTCTACGGCTTCTTTGCCTTGGAGCGTCGCCTAAGACTGGTTCAACATGTAGCATGCAATGTCAATGGAGATTAACGGACCAAGACTCGATCATAGGCACAGGCTTTTCCACCTCTTTGTGTGTGACCAAGTGTCGTGACGCGAGTATCAAGCTTAAGCGTGTCATGAAGGACACTCTTGACGTAGTTAGGATCGATGTGATTAAGGTTACTGTCTATGGCACCCTCCGCGATGATAACAATGGTTCTTCGTTTGCCAATCTCCCTGTGCTAAGCCCATAGTGGGGAAACTGAGTTTTGTTAATGAGGTAGGGGCTTACGCTCGTAATTGTTTTACACATTTCTTGTTCCCATGTACCGGCTTCCACAGGCCGCTCTGGGATGAAAATAAAATCTGCTCCGGTGCTACCGAGAATGCGGTTAAGTCGAGAGGGCGCAGCGGCGCGACGAGATATCCCAACCTGACGCCAGCGAGGAGAGCCAGCCAGCCGCAGTGCCTGCCCATTACTTCGACCACGAAGGCCCTAGAATGAGAGCTAGCTGTGGTGTTTATGTTGTCGATTGACTCGCAAATGCGGTGCAAAGCAGTGGAAGCACCAATAGTGAGATCAGTGAGGGCCATGTCATTGTCTATAGATCCCACGAGACCGGCGATGCGAAAGTGGGTGTGCTTCTTGGCTTCATCCGGGGTAATGAGTTCTGTCTCCGGTACCTTAGGCATTTGCGGATATGCTGGGGAGGGTGACGCACGTTGTGTGAGCAGTTCATCGATATGAGAGGACCATTCAGCGCGTAATGTATCTGCCCCAGTCAGACTTCCATCTCCCCCGCAAACGATAAGGGCTTCAATCCCCTCCTTCACGAGATTATGAACTGCGTTGAGGCGTCCTTGAGGGCTACGAAAAGCCTGTGATCGAGCCGTACCGATCACAGTGCCACCCTATGCGATCATTCCGTAAAATCCAAGTTATGAAGGGTGGAAAGATAGCACACCTCGCCCAGCCAACCCCGGACATCGTCCCAGCCAACTTGAATGATGTATCGACCTTTGAGTGTGCGCCCCGAGGAGCCGTGAAGGTGTGCATCGCTTTGGCCAGACATGAGGAGTTCTCCATCCCCGAACCTGAGATGTTTTACGATAGGCAAATTTAGCAGGGCGTCTTTCTCAACGTCGCCTTGGAAATCGGAAGGATCGGAGGGTCGACTACAGGACTCCCCCGAGTTTCCGAGAACAAGACCTTCGTATCCCTCCCGCACAATCCAAGTGTCGCATCCTCTGCGATTGGACAGCAAGCATTAGGTGGGTGTCCCTTGTCCGTTCAAAATTGGGAATACGCACCTCAGAATTCCGAATCTAACGACGGATCGAACAGCAGCATTCATGCCAGCGCTGTCGCCACCGGAAGTAAGCACGGCTATTTTCATCGGTGATATATCGTTCAGGTAGTCTCGTTGTTGTGGATTTGTTGATATTTGCTGATGGTGAAGCGTCTATAATATTAATAGAAGGGGAGGAAATCATGTTTAGCCGCGTTGGGGTGCCGCATCGGCGTCTAGGGCCATAAGTATGGAAATAATATACAAATATACACTGGGATGAAAGTTGAGAGGCCTGTGTTGGTGCTTACGTAAGACTCATTCATCCAGTTGCGCGTCTCCCATGAAATTGAAAAACCTCGCGACCGCCGGCGCAGTGCGCCGTGACCGAGAGCAACCTTATGAAAAACGAGGCAGCCGACTTTGATAAGATCTTAAAACTAGATGTAAGCGGGAACAAGTATGGTAGACTTAGGTAGCAGCATTATGAAATTCCGCTATCAGTGAGTTTTTTTAGTTGGGGAGACACATGCAATGCAGTACGGGGGATTCCGCCGGTCAACGTCTCGCTCACACTCTCAATCTATTGCGGTTAGACCCGAACGTTTTGTTGCAAGGCGTGCGTCACAACCGGCGCAGCATTTTTCCATTTCGTCTTGAGTGCCCAGTCATAATCGCCCCGTACTCTTGAGCAAAGATGGACATCAACTACAGCCAGGAGAATCCCGCTCGCTTTGCTTTTACTCAACCTGCACCATCCTCTATACCCCAATCTCCTGTATCTTCCAGTCGCCATTCTCACACAATGTCTTCGGAGAGTGCAAACTCTCTTTTCCATCACGACGTTCCTGCTCCTCTTAATTTCAATCCCGAAGCAGGCGTCGCCTATTCCCATCCTACCAGTACTGTCCATTCCCCAATGACAATGTCTGCCTTTCCGCCGACCTCTACCAGTCCGTTTGTGGAGGGCATGGTCAGGCACCGAGGTTCATCTTTCACCTCGCCGCCGGTCACTTCTCCCTCGAGGAGTGGGTTTGAAACGCCGATCACACCTTCAGAGTCTTTGCATGGACGAACCAATGCAGCCTCTCACTCTGTTTCTCTCGAAAATACCCCAGCGATTAGCTTTTCAACATCCGATCTTGTGACAATGAGCGTACTCGAAGGGTGAGCGTGATTGTGAACAAATATCTAATATGCATAATTCCCTCCTGACTCTATTTCCTTAGGATCGAGGCCTCTGTCAAGGCTGCTCGCGAAGCAATGACTCGTGGGGACAGAGTCGCCTTTCAATCCCGTGCCCAAAATGTCGTGTCGTCCGCCGACTTGCTCAGAGGCTTCGGAACGAATCATCACTACGCTTCGATGGATGGCGCAGATCCTTCGTTTGGTGCGGAAAGCCTTAATTTTGATGCGATGAATTTAGCGCCACAGTCGGGGTCAATGGTATCGGCGGAGGTCAGTTTGAGTCCATCGGAGCCGAGGTTCACCTCGGCACCTGTCGAACATTCGAGCACTCTGTTTCAGAATCCGCAGTCGTTTGCTCATGGATTAGCACTCCTCGACGTTGCCGATCCTTCTCGTAAGCGCACCATCTCTACTGCGACCGCCCGCGCTACCGAAACCGATCGCGCTCCTAAAACGCAAAAAACTACGCCGTCCAGACGGGAAAGCGTCTCCAATCAAGGCCCCCACATTCCCAGCCACTCACCTAGCGAGTATCCACAAGGACACAATAAGTCCGAACCGGCTCCGTGGTTCGATTTTAGTCAGGACCCTGGTTTCTCCGAGCGTGATAACACTTCCGCCATTGATGGTAGCCATTTGAACACGTCCCACATCTCTCCTCCACATGCTCGCCATGCATCAGCTATATATACGCCTTCTCCGCTGTCTCGAAATGGCGTCCGCCAGTCGCGATCTTCGTCTTATTCCAGCGCTCACCCCTCACTGAGTTCCTTTGGTCTCGACCACAATGTGAAGACAGAGTCTAGCCAGTCATCCGTCGTCCCTTCGCGTCCCCACTCGCCTGAGAGTTTTTTTACCGAGTCTGAGACGGATATAGACTGGGAGACGTCGCCCAGTCGCCGAAACAGCCGCGGGATGCACACGGACTCTTCTCCTTCTCGGCCCACACATCAGCCTGTCTTCAATGCTGAGATACCAAACGCGTCGAACCTTGTCACTCCGGCTCTCAAGGCGGAGATGGATCGAGTCTTCGATATTTATCTGCAAGGCGTATGCTTTAATTGTGAGAACCGCATCTGTTTTGTAGAATCCCAGATGCTCACTCATATCGCGTAGTGGAAGCCAAGGACTCAAAAGGAGAGCCTATCCATCAGACTTTGATGCCGTACGCATTGCGACGCATAAATAGCATTCAGTCAGGCTGAATATTTCATAGGAAAAAAATGGCCAAAATGGCTGAGAGTAACGATTTCCGTCCTTTCAAGTTCAGAATACAGGCGTTCACCAACGCCTTCATGGATGCGGTCTGTATACACAACATACGAGAACCTTCCTTTCACACAGCTGAGACGACTTTTAATAGCTTGCTCAGCACCGCATGGGTGAAGATGTCGTCGCCCAAAAAAAGGTACGCCTGGTAATGCAACGCTCCGAATGCGCGTCAATTCCGAGTTTGGATAGGTCAAGGCCTACTTATGGCACCAGCAACCTCTTATCTCGCGATTCAACGATGATGGTAAAAAATCGAAATCAAAAGGCAATCACGTCTGGCATATTATGGCGAAGTTGGTTCGCCAATCGGATAAGGGCGATGCCGGAACGTGGATATTCCGCTCTTTCGAAAGAAGAATAGCAGGAAGTCCCCCGCCGCTGGCGTATGTAGGTCTTAACTGGACGTGGCAGCCACGTATCTGGGACCCACAGATGCCAAGCCAGGTACGCTGTTAGTGGTTTATAGAACAAATTTTGCTGACAGCGCTCCCCACAGAGCATACATGTATCCTGGACTTCTCCCCAGCTTCCTCCATGGCTAACGTGGCAGAACGGGGTACTAATGGGAGTACCGGGTTCAGGAGATGTGACACAAGGTGTCGATGTCGTTGTTGAGGCTGCTGTGAGGTGTCCTCGTTCCCTCCCCCCATGCATAAGCTAATCATTGGATCGCGAAAGTTCCCCTCTGAGCAGAGAGACCCTATCATTACGTCTTTCCATATTCAAGTGTCACCTCACACGGTGTCGCAACATCTTGCATCATCGAGGGTTCGCCCGGTCCTGACGGACTCTTCTGCTCGCGGACGAGCCACGGGCACCGTGCCATTGGGGGTGTCGAATGACCCATTGTGAGAATCCTTCACATGCGAAATGATCGCCCTATTGACACCTGCTGCATTGTGTAGTGCTTTCACAAATAAGGGCTCTGCATTAGACCTGGCGCACGTCCTGCGAGTGGTATCAGAGAGCATTCGAGCAGTGGCTGACGCTCAATCACAAGAAGATGCCGCTTTCACGAGTGACCCGACCCACGTTCTTCGACGCGTTTCGCTCGCTCGTCAGCAGCGTGTTTTAGTGACGACCGCAGAGGCTCTTACGTCTCTATCTTTGGAATCTTCGGCACATCCCCCTTTGCCGTCAGCTTCATTGGTTGCAGCGGTTGCTACTGAGATCGTTAGCGCACTGGCTGAACGGAATCTTGGAACTAAGCGCACTGCGGAATTGTCCGAACCGCCCAATGCGGGCTCCAGTGCCATCGTGGATGCATCCATCCAAGAACTTGCGAACTTGTTTCAAGCTGTGGTGGCGCGAGCTGTGGGCCAGGGCGACAGCCCATCTACAGAGTTGGAAGTGATGATGGCAGCAAGGGGCCTCATAACGGAGGGAGGGGAAGCAGGGCACATCCCGCCTCTGCCCTCCGCTGTCCCCTCGATCTCTTAATTATGATTCCTGCAATTACGCTCCCCGTAGAGATATTGGTGTCCTGTATCCTTCATTTGTGTAGCCATATGGATTCTTTATCGTTGTACAAATTGGGCTGTCATACTTGGCCCTTCTGAACTGACTTCAGGACCAATACTATCCTTCTGAAGTTCTTCAACCTCCTCCTCATCTGCTTCTTCCTCTGCATCATCTTCCTCGTCCTCATCAGGTACACCATCTTCATCTCCTCGCCCAGTCTGAAGCATGGATGATTCCGCGTTGACACCGTCAATTTGCGCGCGTGCCTGGTCCTGGGCGATTCTTAACTCGCTCATTTGTTGCCTTTGCAATAAACGACTATCAAGATCAGCCCGCAGTTTATGAAGCGCATCCTCAAATCGGCGCTGCGAAAAAATACACGCTCATTTATTAGAAACCAGAATACCGTCCCGTCCCTGTTGAGTAGTGTACATACCTTGATTAGCACGTTTTGTACGGTGCCTATTTCCGCAATCTTCTTCTCGATAGCGGCTTCAAGGTCTCGAATTTCCTCTGCGAGGAGGCGCCGAGCGGCTTGAGTCTCCTCATCTTCGTCTTCGTCCTCATCCGTTTCATCGTCTTCCTCCCCAAATAGCCCCACATCATCATCTCCTTCACCAGACGACTGACTCTCGTCGTCGGCGTAGGCCCCAGTATCTAGGTCTACCTGGTCAATCTCTGCAGCGAATGCCGCATCGAAAGCATCCTCATCAGCGCCGCCATGCCTGTCTTTCTCGCCGGGTACGCTTTCGCGGTCTTCTTCGGGTTGAGGACTGCCAGCGTCGAGGCCGGGAGTGCTGGCGTCGTAGATGTTGGTGCTGTAATCAGAGTCTGATGCTTCTGAATGTGAACTGTGGAGACCTTGGCCTTATTCGAGTGTGTCTCTTTTAAATGGTTACAGGGCGCGCTCACTGTACGTTGTTTGCTCTGCCAGACCATCTTCCGCAAGAAGACGCTCAACCTCTTTCTCAACAGTCTCGATTGTCTGCGCCAGTCGGTAAGGTATTTCGGCTGCATCACATCTAGGTCCAGCCAGAATGACTCACAGCTCGGTTCACTCGCTTTCGAAATCGCCGTTTTCTGACATGACGAAATGGCGGCGTCAGCCCATGAGGCCAAATGAAATCTTTCACGTCAAACGCTTTGTTGGTCTCAGCTACCGCAATAGTTGGGATTCCATTGCTGTCAGAAGTTGTCGTTGACTCCTCCACAACGAGCATTTGGCAGATGTCCGCCACTTTGAATAGCTGACGATTGTCCAAGGTCTTTTGAGATTCGATGATTGCAGGCAGGTCTACGAGTTTTGCATTGTAAGATGACTCGCCAATATGGAATATTGCCCGGCGTGAGTCTAATAATTACGAGACTAAGGTATTACATTCATGTGGCGGAGAGCTGGTGCTCACCTTTAAATTTAAACCAAACGTCTTCACTTACATCACGCGAAGCGATCATCCTCCTGAGCCGTTCACAGTCTTCTCCTTCCGGCATGCGTAGAATGAACTGCTCTTCAAATGCCAAGTCATCGTCGTCGCTGTCAAGATCTCTGTCCCACGGTCCCATGAAAGACGTGCCGACCCCAGACCGTTCACCAAATTTCAGCTTCAGTTTTGGGCCAGCAACGAGACTTGAGTCATATTTCTGCTTCTGGGACTTTGAACTCAGACGACTGGACCGTTTGAGGCTGCCTCCGTCAGGAGACAAAGAGCGACGTCGCAGATTAGCATATGTTCCCACTGGTGGCCGGGGACGCGTGGAACGCCGTGCAGTGCTTGGAGTAACTGAAGGCGTGGGTCGAGACGGTTTAGTATTGGAGAGGGGTTGCTGGTAATCGTCTACGTTTTCCACATCCACAAATGAGTCTTCCATAAGCGCGCAAGCAAAATAGCCATAGACAATATAAGTTCTCACGCCTAACTACACCTGCACAACGATGCGAAAAAGCCGCGTCGCGGAGGCTCCTCGTTGAACTGATCTGCACGAGCATTTCCATTGACGTTGTTCTTCTGCCCGATCGTCGCTTCTCCATCTCGTGGCCCATACGCTGACCCAAGAGGTTCTTCTGTGACACGCTCCCCCGCACCATGATTGTAGTCTTGTATTGCGCCAGATGAATTCGCGTATGGATGTTGAGAGGGTTGTGCAATAGCACGTGGCACAGTGGGTGCCGGGATCCCAACATTGGCGGCAGCCGATGATGGAGTTACGGAACCGCCACCACCTAGACCACCAACAAGAGGGTTTTGGACCTTGGCTCTTTGTTTGGAGCTATCTTTGGGAAGCAGGGGGGACGATGAAGGGAGGCCAGTAGCAGAAAATTGCTGTTGAGACGATCGGTGGCGTTCTCCACGGGGACGCCCTGCACCTCCTTGGCTTGCCTGGCTAAGGAGACTCGTGCCCGACTGGAGGCATTCAAGATGAGCAATGGCCTCGAAGTAGCAGTAACAGAACAAACCTCCCAGGTTTTGCCGTTCTGGGCAAGTAGATGCCAATCGTATATGCCGTCCTCAACTTCGCCCATGTTCTTTAGCACTTTAGTGAACAGTTCTCTGAGGAAGTCGTAATCTGGTGTTTCTTCGAAGCCAAGCTTGCGAACATAGTTGAGGTAGATGCCAAATTCCTCTGTGAACCAAGTCAAGCACTCAATTACCTAGTAAGTTGGTTGCGACCTACCTGGAAAGCCTTCACAGAGATCTTGGATTGGTGTATTTGATCTGTCATTGTGCAACTTCGCGTCAGCATACGCAAGTTGTATATGGGTTGGCGGCACACTTCTTTTCTCCGATCTTCTCGTACTGCAAGAAACACCAAAAAAAAATCAGACGGTATGATACACCACGAAGCGATCCCGAATACCTTCTGCTTGTTCGTTGCAGCCTTAAGGCCTTGCCACGGCAATCCGCCACGGAGAAAATACATGAAGACATGCCCGAGCGCTTCCAGGTCATCACGCCTCGACTGTTCTGTAAGATATTGTAAGAAGGTAACTGGCTCACGCCGTTGTAATACGTACCCCTTCCAAGATGGGTGTTGATGCTCATATAGCGCGCAGTCCCGCTGAGAGACTTGCGTTCTCGATACGGAATATGTTGCTTAGACTTGGGATCACGGTACTGCTTTGCCATCCCTATCGGGCTCTTTTCAGTTCATACGCGAGAGAATGTGAAGATATCCGCACCAAAGTCTACTACGTGTATGATGTCGGCATTTTTGCTTCCTGGGCGACCGACTAGGAAATTATCAGGTTTGATGTCACGGTAGATCAGATGCTTCTCGTGGATTGTTTGCACTCGGCTGAGCATCTGCTTGGCAATCATCACAACAGTTTTGATGGTGAACTTCCGACCACACATATCGAACAAGTCTTCGAGGCTCGGGCCCAGGAGGTCGATGACAAGTATGTTGTGCAACCCTTCCTGTCCAAAATGATATATCTGGGGAATACCAACTGCCAGAATGACCAAAACTGTAGTGAGAAGCGCGTCTGTGGTGGGTCCTCGACGGAAAGCGCACCGCAACCAGACAGTATTCTGTAGGAGCGATATTCATCGCGTAATTGGGGCGCGTCGGATTTTCGCGGTTCCTACGTGAAAAACGTGAATTTAGTGGGCAAGGAGCGCGCCAGCAGCGGATGATATGTACGAATTTGATCGCGACAGCCTGCGAATTGAGGAGGTTCGTCCCTGTTCATTTGCACGCCATCAGCAAGACATTTAAGCAGGATATATCGCCAAGCCTCACGCACCCTCGAAGATAACACCAAAAGAACCCTCACCAATCTTTGTAGGTAGGAAGATGGCCGAGTGAGCATGTAAGCAAAACGTTCATCCGCATTTCGCGTAAATCTTGGCAAGAGACCAACCTTCTTGCCTACACGGTAATGAACTCCTACAACGTTCGACCCGGAGCTTGAAATTTGTTGAGATGGCATTGTTAAGGAAGAAGCGATGACATGTTGGGTGCTCATGACAATGGGTGGACGTGGTCACCAGAAGTTACGGGCGCAATCAACGCCACGCGGAGGAGATGACAGGAGAGGGTTCTATGTGAGGATCGAATGTCAAAGGCTGAGGTTCGTCACTTGTAAGTCGTCGCGCGGCGAGCGCGCGCTTGGGGAGGTGACCGAACGCGTGACACGGACGGTGCGCAAGCACGACGCGTGCCACAATGGCGGATATCCTCGCGGACGATTTGCTCACCCAGCGAAGTATGCTGCTGTGCTACGCGGTAATGCTTCGTTCACTTATTATCTTCCTGTCAAAGGCACTTTGTTTGCCCAGTTTCTGGGGGACTCTGCCAGAGGCATATTCAACTATGCTAACGAGATCGAAAATCTTCTCCGCCACGACCAAACACGCCTCATCGTGAGCCTCGATGATCTGAGAGATTACAACTCCGAATTTCGGGTGCTTGTAGATGGGTAAGCTTGGTCCTGTGAATTGTGAATCGGAACTAGGCCGAAAGCTGTCGTTCTAGACTGTTGAAGCATCCCACCGAGTATGTACCGGCCTTTGAGCATGCACTCATGGAGAGTGTACGTCTACGACATAATCCCCAGAAACATGATATCGAAGGCAAAATGTATCGTGTTGGCTTCCGTGGTAGTTTTGGGGACCACCTGGTCAATCCACGAACTCTGCGAGCCAGCCACCTCGGTCATATGGTCTCTGTAGAGGGGATTGTGACACGTTGTACGCTGGTTCTCCGCGTCTTTGAGCCTAGGAGCTCTGCTGAGGCCGATTTGTGACAGGCTCCCTCGTTCGGCCTAAGATGGTCCGATCTGTTCATTATAGTGCCAAGACCGCCCTGTTTTATGCGCGAGAATACCACGATAACACAAGCCTATCGTCCTCAATGCCTACCTCCTCCATCACGCCACAGATAGACGAAGATGGGAACCCCCTGCAGATGGAGTTCGGTCTAAGCACCTTCCGGGATCACCAGCGCATCAGCATCCAAGAGATGCCAGAAAGATCACCAGCAGGACAACTTCCGAGGAGCATCGACGTCGTTCTTGACGATGATTTGGTAGATTCTTGCAAGCCTGGTGACAGGATCCAACTGGTAGGTGTGTACCGGAGTCTGGGTGGTGGCAGTGGGGCTGGTGGCTTCAAGTACGTCATTTTCATCCGTTGTGTGATATCAGAGCATTGAGTATTATTATCTCTAAGGACTGTCATTTTGGCAAACCATTCTCTTCTACTCTCGTCGAAAGCGAGCGGCGCCTTAGCTCATACTCCTCTCACGGATGGCGATGTTCGGCAAATTAACAAACTTGCCAAACGGAAGGACATCTTCCATTTACTGTCTTCCTCTCTAGCCCCTTCCATTTATGGTCACAGGTTCATCAAAGAAGCAATTTTACTCCTTCTGCTCGGTGGCGCTGAAAAGAACCTACCCAATGGCACCCACATTCGCGGAGATATAAATCTACTGATGGTCGGCGATCCATCTACCGCCAAGTCTCAGCTGCTGCGATTCGTCCTGACCACTGCCCCCCTAGCCATTGCGACTACGGGACGTGGTTCAAGTGGTGTGGGTTTAACGGCGGCGGTGACGACCGATAAGGAAACTGGTGAACGAAGATTGGAGGCTGGTGCAATGGTGCTTGCTGATCGAGGAGTCGTTTGCATCGATGAATTTGATAAGATGTCCGACATAGATCGGGTGGCAATTCACGAGGTCATGGAACAACAGACTGTCACCATTGCAAAAGCTGGTATCCACACCAGCCTGAATGCGAGATGCAGTGTTGTCGCCGCTGCGAATCCAATTTACGGCCAAGTCAGCACATTCTTTGCCATTTTAATTCCTCGTGATTAATTTTTCCTGCTAGTACGATGTCCACAAGGATCCTCACCGAAACATTGCACTTCCTGATTCTCTTTTGTCACGATTCGATCTTCTCTTTGTCGTGACTGACGATATTGACGGAGTTCGTGACCGCAAAATTGCCGATCACGTCCTTCGTATGCATCGTTATCTTGTCCCAGGCACTGAAGAAGGCGCACCAGCTTCCGATGTTGTTTCACAGCCTTTGTCTGTAGACAGCCCTTCAACGTCACCCTTTCAAGAGACGAATCCCTTTCAGAAATTCGATCCTCTTTTACATGCGGGAGTGGTTGACGGAGCTCCTGGGACCAGAACTCGATCCAAATCGGGGGGCAAAACTAAACCAGAGGTGTTGTCGATCGCATTCGTCAAGAAATATATCCAGTATGCAAAGGCTAGAGCGCCACCGGTGTTAACAAAAGGGGCAGCTGAGCTAATAAGTGATGTTTATTCTCGATTCCGCAACGACGAAACCGAAGCGAATAAAAAAAAAGTTTGCCTTTTCCCCTCAGATGTAACAACTAATCGTTGAGTCTCCTCTACAGACCTCCCCTTTGACGGCTCGATCTCTGGAAACCTTGATTCGCTTGTCGACAGCGCACGCCAAGTCGCGTCTATCTCCGAAGGTGGAGACTTCTGATGTCCGAGTGGCTGAGGACATAATGATGTTCGCACTTTTCAAAGAAGTTCGCAAACCAGAACGCCGAAAAAAGCGCAAACTGAATCATGGTGGAGGAGCCAATCTTGTGGAGTCGGAAGAAAGTGACGAAAGCGAAGAAAGCGAGGAAGAATCAACACGAATGTCAAAGCCAAACAAGGCTAAGATGCCCATGACTTCGCAACATCCTGAACCACCAGAACCCCAGCAATCTCTAGCTGGTGTTTCTGCCACAACACGAGCCTCGTCTGGGCCTTCATCTGAGCGGTGGGTTCCTTGCTAGCATCATGCTCGAGTAACATATTGACTCCCATGTTCAGCTTAGCCACGTTCAAGCAGCGCTTAGGGCAGCTTATGGCAGGGCAGTTTGCCAGTGAAGATGCCATACCTATTCAAGACTTGATCCCCGCTATCAATGAAGGCCTCCCCTCAGAAGCACTATTTGGAACGGCTGAGGCTGTGCAGTGTGCGGAAGCGATGAATGAGGCAAATGATATAATGTTCAGTGATAAGATAGTATATAAACTGTAACCAGCATCTTGTGTATGTACAAAGCGTTGGAGTATGAGGTTATCTGATCCGTCCCACAACATCATCAGCACGACTTTCTCTCTTGGAGTCTTTTCGTTCAGGAAGTGCAGCCCAGAAGCGAAGAGTTTCATCACCTGCTCCTGTCACGATTGTCCGTCCATCTGGGCTCATTGCTAAATAGAGCACGCGATGTGTATGCCCAGAAAATGTGGCTGTCTGGTCTAAGGACGGATAGCGCTAATCGCAGGATCAGGCGAATAGTATGCGGAGTAAAGCAGCATGACTTACCCATATGCATATTTGATTCTGAGCTTGTGAGTGTGAAAATCCGTGTGTTGACACCACTTCATTGGAATTGAGCGACCAAGTCAGATTGCAAACCTTCAAAAATGGGTCAATGGGGCCTAGATAAGGCGTCACCGAGTACTTGCTTGGGATCCAGTGTCCAATTCACTGATTTTCGACCCGGTTCCGGTGTTCCAAAAACGTAATTTCTTGTCCTGGGTGCCTCCCCCACTTCCGAGAATGCCAACAGCATGCGGGCTCCAAGCGATTGCTTTGACAGCGGCAGTGTGCTCGTGGAATCGGTGGAGAGCCATTGATGCAGTTTGGTGGCCTGTGGGATACGTGGGGTCTATCCTAGCGCTGCGCGATTTTCGAACGTCCCAAACAAAGAGCTTGTTGTCGTTTCCACCGCTGGCAAGCAAGGAGGATTGGAGGCCACTGAACTTCAAACCACACACCTCTTGCCTGATTGGAAGAGAGAACTCGGTGAGTAGCCCCAGGCAGTATGATCCGTATTACGAACTTGTGACCATTAAGCTCCTGGAAGGTACCCTCGGGGAGCCGAGTGTCACGCAACCGAATCGAGCGATCCTTAGAGCCGGATGCAAGTACATTTCCGCTCCATGATAATGATCCTACACGATGCGTATGTCCTGACATTCTTCTCACTCTTGCGCATGCATTGGCGTCAAAAATGTGGACGAAGCCTCGCCGCGTTCCTACAGCGAGAACAGAGCCCTGGATGGAATTATTGGTCGGAAACATGCAGAAACGATAGCTAAACGCCTCGTACATGCTGAACCCAGTCTAGTGAGGTAACTGTGTCATCTTCGGTAGCCAAATCCGTCAGCTTGGTAACCTGGGAGGTTTCTGCTGACCAGAGGTATACGCAAGAGGCCAGCCCGACGCCGAGTATATTAGTATCTGACCAGTCCACGAGGTTGAGGTAGAAGTCATCCTAATGCAAATCGCACATTCAGCGCATTTGCGCAACGCCACAAATATGACTACTGACAGCGAGCTCGGGAGCGTCAAGGACTTTGTACGGCGTCTTTCCGACCGCACGAACGGGGCGCTGCGGCGTGACTAAAAGTCTCTGGCTTGCACTTCGCAGAGGGCTTGTGGAGTACGCTCCGTGGGTGGGGCTGTCGAGTCTGCTTCTGGAGCGACTTGGGGACCGCGAGTCGGAGGCATCTGGGGTAGCATAGTTGAATATCCTTTGGCGTTTGGTCGGGGTGTGTGGAGGTGTGTTTGCAACACCCGACGCGGCACTGTCTGATTCAGAGCTCGGAAAGAGTTCAGTGGCGAGAACAGATTTGTATACTTGATTGGCTTGGTCTGTGGCGAGAGAGTTCTTAGACAGTATCTAAGTTAGGGTAGGCAAAACAATCACCTTGTTGAGCATCTGAATCACAGGGTATAACAGTTCGTGATCGAGAACCGGAAGCTAATATGGAGCCAGTGCCGTCCATGATCCGGTTGTATACTGTGCGGGCATCCGCTGTGGATGTACTAGGGATGAAGCTAAAGAGCTAGCTTCAGAATAATGCGGATGTTCGAAAGAATGGCGAATACCGATCTCGCTGGTCGTAAGCATGATTATGCCGTTTGGAGGATGGGGAAGGTGTGGAGAAATGTGGTGACGATGAAACACTAATTCCTCGCGGCGAAGACGCGCAATCCGGGTCGTGAGCCTCAGGCTCGTCATGGGTATGCCGGACGCGGCTGGACGACGTGGGAAGAAAACGCGACATGCCAGCGTGAGGATTGTTGTTACATATTTGGTCGATATCCATGTCAGAATCCATCCAAGCCGCGCAGAAAGCGGCTCTCCTGGCGCTTCTGAATCCCGATGCCTTATCATCCGCGCGCCCCAGGTCGGATTCACGCTCCCTATCCCCCACGCAACCTCCTCCGGTTTGGAAAATATTGGTTTTAGACGAGGTGTCCAAAGACATCCTGGCGACGGTTCTTCGTGTGCATGATCTGCGAGATGTTGGCGTCACTCTTCATGTGTAAGTACACTTTGAGCCCCTTCCTTCTACTTGCACATCACGTTTCGTATCTGCTCATTGCATCGGCGGCATCAGGCAGCTACATTCCAGCCGGCCACAGATGGCGGACGTGCCGGCCGTTTACCTTGTTACTCCAACCGCCTCCAATGTTCGACGCATTGCCAATGTATGTCTGCGCGTGCCTTACTGAAGCTGATGGACTGACAACTTGCTCAAGGACTTATCCGAAGGCCTCTATGAATCATTTTCTCTGAACTTCACGTCACCACTGCCTCGCTCTGTGCTAGAAGAGCTCGCTGCGCTCGTGGCAAAGGATGATACTGATGGTCTTATTAGCCACGTACGCCCCCATACTACGAGTTTGTCCCCAATCCCAATGAACATGCTCATCCTCAGCTTTTTGACCAATATCTCGAGTTCCTTTCGCCAGCCCCGTCACTTTTCTCCCTCATCCCTTCAGCGGGGTGGAAAGATGCCTCGGTGAGGGCTTCATCATCCTCTTATGCCATCTTAAATGGAAGCGACGAAGCTGCCATTGAAGTGGAGGTGGATCGTCTCGCGACAGGTCTCTTCTCCGTGATTACTACTCAAGGTGAGTCTTATGGCCCAAACGCATGGCCCCACTAGGAACCCGTATCCTGTGTTAGGCCAAGTACCTTTCATTCGAGCTCCAAGAGGGGCGGCAGCAGAACAGGTAGCTAGAAAGCTTGATGGAAAAATCCGGGATCACCTCGCGTCTGGCGGCGCCAATGCAAATTTGCGGCTTGCTGGATCGACTTATACCCCCGGTGGCGGGTTGTTTGCTGATGGGACAGGGGTTGCTGCGTTGGAACGACCTGGTGCGCTGCAGTCTCTTTTCGGATTCTGTTCGGTCTTCGGTGACCGCCACGCTTCTCAAGTATTCGTGATATTGGATAGAAACTTGGATTTAGTCCCCATGATCGCGCACTCTTGGACGTACCAATCATTGGTGCATGATGTGATGGATTTGAAGCTGAACCGGGTGACATTCAATGTATGTAGCCGTGTTTATAACTCTTATGCGTCACGCCAACCAACGGAATAGATTACGGAGGGTGGGAGGCTACAAAAGAAGTCATATGATCTAGATACGAAGGATTTCTTTTGGGCTTCTAATGCCGCTAAGCCGTTCCCTCAGGTCGCGGAGAATATTGATGTGGAGTTGAGCAAGTAGGCGTATTCAAATCATATCTGTTGTTGGTGCTCACGTTTGGCACTAACAGGTACAAACAGGACGCTGCTGAGGTGACCAGGTCCGCAGGAGTTAGCGATATGAGCGACGTTGCCCAACTGTGGGTACCGTCCGCCACTTCCAACGTCTTGTTGACAAGTTTGGCCCCAATAGAGACTTGAATTCCTCGGCTGCCCACCTTAAAACGGCAATCACAGCCCTCCCGGAACTCACGGCTCGCAAGCAAGTGCTTGATACCCACATGAACATTGCTACAGCCTTGCTTGATGCGATCAAAAACCGCGGTCTTGATGAACTGTATCAGCTTGAAGAAACCTCGTCACGTCAAGTAGGTCCATGATGATGCTTGCCGTTGCTTTATGATGATTTGGATTGAAGCAGACTGCGGCTACTCTCTTGGAAGCACTGCATGCCTTGACATCTGGGGTTTCACGCCCTACCGCTGATGATCTTCTTCGAGTTGTGATGGTAGTTTATCTTACATCGTCGTCAATCATGAATTCCAAAGAGGAATGGGCATTGGTGGAAGCGGAGCTTCAGAAAGTCGGTGCTGATATCGGTCCACTGTTGTATGCCAAACGGTAAGAAAGGGGGTTTCCAACAGGGTCTTGGAAACTGAACGAGCCCAACAGTATCCAGGAAATCAATCAATTGACTGCACCATCGGTTGGGCCTGCTGGCGGCGCGGCAAACCAAGGAACCGAACTTTTTAAAGGATTTAGCTCGCTCAGTAACAGAGTGAGAATGATGTTTCATACGTCGACTTTGAGGACTGACTTCTTTGCCTCAGTTCACGGATCGTTTCAAAGATGGTGCCTTTGAAAACCTCCTCTCGGGTGTCAAACAATTTTTGCCAACTGACAAGTTGCTTCCTTTGACACGTGTTATGGAAGCAATTATGGATCCAACTACGGCTTCCACGGCCTCACTGCAGGCTACCGATGACTATGTTTTTCTTG
>Ga0307508_10000310_pt1 | contig 59124 bp, 61 predicted proteins | sample 9_EM_MG_FD_203089 | JGI IMG/M metagenome (GOLD analysis project Ga0307508, IMG submission 203089) | Populus trichocarpa ectomycorrhiza microbial communities from riparian zone in the Pacific Northwest, United States - 9_EM | ecosystem: Host-associated > Plants > Roots > Unclassified | place... | reverse complement strand
CCGGCAAGCCGGCGCACCTGATCATCGATCTCCGCTCGAGCATTTATAATTATCCCGGCAAAATCCTCTGGTCGAGCATCCGGCTGCGGCCAGACGGCACCATCACCGGCATGCGCGAGACGCGCGGCTGGGCGCCTGCGCGCAAGCTGTATTTCGCGATGCGCTTCTCCGCGCCGCTCGCCGGTCACGCCTTTATTAACCGCGAGGAGGATATTCCCTACAAGGGCTTCCAGGGCCCGGGCCGCGGCGATGACGGCGTCGAGATGCTGGCCGGGCGCGCCCTGGTCGCGCGGCTCGATTTCGGCGCGCTCGCAAAGCCGCTCGAAGTCCATGTCGCGATTTCCGGAGTCGACGAGGCGGGGGCGATCGGCAATCTCGCCAGCGAGCCCGGCGACTTCGATACCATCCGCGCGCAAACCCATGCCGCCTGGAACAAGGCGCTCGGCGCGGTCCGAATCGACGCGGCTCCGGCAATGCGCAAGACGCTCTACACCGCGCTCTATCACAGCCTGCTCGCGCCAAGCGTTTATGGCGATATGGATGGCCGCTATCGCGGACCCGATGATGCGGTCCACATGGCGGAAGGCTTCACCTTCCACTCGACCTTCTCGCTCTGGGATACGTTCCGCGCCGAGCATCCGCTGCTGACGCTGATCCAGCCTGAACGGCGCAACAGTGATTTCGTCAATTCGCTGATCGCCAGTCAGCAGCACAACCCATTCGGCATCCTGCCGGTCTGGCAGTTCAATGGCCGCGAGACCTGGTGCATGATCGGCTATCACGCGGTGCCGATCATCGCCGACGCCTATCTGAAAGGGATCAGGGGCTTCGATGCCAAGGCCGCGCTCGATGCGATGGTCGCGAGCGCCGATTACGAGCCTTATGGCGGACTCGGCGATTACAAGAAGCTCGGTTTCGTGCCGATCGACCGTGAACCCGAGGCCGCCTCCAAGACGGTCGAATATGCCTATGACGACTGGACGATCGCGCGGATGGCGCGGGCAATGGGCCGCCTCGATATCGCCGCCCGCTTCGAGAAGCGTGCGCTCAACTGGCACAATACATTCGATCAGGCGTCTGGCTTCGTCCGCGCCCGCAAGGTGGATGGCAGCTTCCGCACGCCGTTCGATCCGACCGCGATCAATTACGGCAGCGACTATACCGAAGGGAATGCCTGGCAATATTCATGGTTCATGCCGCAGGACGAGGGCGGGCTGATCCGCGCGCTCGGCGGCGACGCGGCGACCGTGAGGAAGCTCGACGCGATGTTCGATTTCGACAATTCGAAGCTCGATTACGGCCATGCCGAGGATATTGCCGGGCTGATCGGCCAATATATTCATGGCAATGAGCCGAGCCACCACGTCGCCTATCTCTACAACTACGCCGGCGCGCCGTGGCGGACCCAGGAGCGGCTGAAGCAGATCGTCGACAGCCAGTACAAGCCGACGCCCGAGGGCCTGTCGGGCAATGACGATCTCGGCCAGATGTCGGCCTGGCTCGTCTTCACGTCGCTGGGTTTCTATCCGGTGGCGCCGGGCTCGGGCGAATATGTGATCGGCCGGCCCTTCGTCGATCGCGCCGTGCTCAGTTTGCCGAACGGCAAGAGCTTCACGATCCGCGCCGAGCGGCTGTCGGAGAAGAACCTTTATATCGGCCAGGTCTTCCTCAACGGCAAAGCCCTGGCCCGCGGCTTTATCCGCCATGCCGAGATCGAGGCGGGCGGCGAGCTCCGCTTCGTGATGCAGGCGACACCCAACAAGGCTTGGGCGACGGCGGAGGCGACACGGCCCTTCTCGATGACCGGCTATTCGGCAGTGCGATGATCGGCTGGACCATCATTTTCATCTTCCCCAGCGAAGGCTGGGGCCCAGTTGGGGGACTCTCGTGACGACTCGCGTCGCCCGTTTCCTTCTGTTTCCCAACCGGGCCCAGTTCCGGGTTGAACATGCCCCGCATGTTCAAGGATCGTCCGGGGGACGATCCGACCCGGAACTCTTCGCCGGGGAAGCAGATCTTTTGGCGAGCGGCGCATGAGTAAGCGCGCGCTCGTCCCCGAGATAAGGCTGGTCACCGCCTGTTGCCGCTGGCCGCCCTCGCCCGCGCGCGACGAAGCGGTGCGGGATGCCGCCGCGGCGATCACCGATTGGCCGCGCTTCCTGCGCGTCGTGCGCCGCCACCGCGTCACCGGCTTTGTGCGCGCGTCGCTGTCGGCGGCCGGGGTTCGCCTCGCTGTGCCGGTCGCCTTCCAGCTCGGCCGGCGTGCGGATCATCTGGTGGCAAAAAACGCAGCGCTCGCGACCGAAAGCGTCGCCGTCCAGCAGCTGTTCGATGCCGCCGGCATGCCAGCGATGGTCCTGAAGGGCGCCGCATTGGCGCGGCTCGCTTATGGCGATGCGGCGATCAAGGAAGCGCAGGACATCGATCTGCTGATCCTGCCCGATCACGTCGAGGCGGCGATCGCGATGCTTGAAGCGCGGGGATACAGGCTGATCTCCCCCGTGCCCGAAGTGACGATGGGTCCCGCCCAGCGCCGCGCCCTGGTCCAGTATCGCAACGAAGCGTCGATGTACCACGCCGTCACCGGCGTGCCCGTAGACCTTCACTGGGCGCTGACCGACGGGCCGACCTTCCTGCCGGGAATCGATGCAGCATCGCCCGGCCAGCTCGTGGATATCGGGGTCGCCGATGCGCCGGTCCGCACACTCGGCCGCGACGATCTGTTCGTCTATCTCGCCGTGCACGGCGCGCTGCACAGCTGGGGCCGGATCAAATGGCTGGCCGATTTCCAGGCCCTGGTCTCGCGCGAACCGCCCGAGGAAATCGATCGCCTCTATCGCCATGCGCAACATGCCGGCGCCGGCCGCTGCGCCGGCCAGGCGCTGTTGCTGAGCAAGCGGCTGCTGGGTCTTGAACTGCCCCCCGGCCTCGCCGCCGAACTCGAGGGCAGCACGCTGATGAACCGCCTCGCTGACGGCGCGCTCGAACTGATGGTCGGCCCGGATCCAGAAGCCGAAATCCCCGATCGCCGCTTCGGCACCACGCTCTACACGCTCGCCCAGCTCAGGCTCTCGCCCGACTGGCGCTATCGTGGCGCACTGCTCGCCAATTCGATGTTCCTGATCGACGATGTGCTCCGCGTGCCGTTGCCGCCCTCGCTCAGCTTCCTCTACCCCCTGTTGCGACTGCCGCTCTGGGCGGGGCGGCGGGTTCGGCAACTCGGCCGCAGCCCGGTCAGCCCGAAAGCTGCCCCAACTCGATCGTGATGACCCGGTCGCACCGCACCAGGCTTTCGGCGCGGTGCGAGATCATGACGATGGTTGGCCTCGGGTCGAGCGCGGCGAGCCGTTCGAGCAGCGCCTTCTCCCCGGCCGCGTCGATCGCATTTGCCGCCTCGTCGAGCACTAGCAGGCGCGGGTTGCGCAGCAGTGCCCGCGCGATCGCCAGCCGCTGGCGTTCGCCGCCGGAAAGAGCAATGCCCCGTTCGCCGACCATCGAATCAAGGCCATCGGACAGCCGCCTCACAATCTCCTCAGCACCCGCCAGCCGCAGCGCTTCCCAGATCGCCGCCTCCTCGACCTCAGCCGTGCCCCAGGTCAGGTTGCGCCGGACCGTATCGTTGAACAGGAATCCCTCTTGCGGAACATAGGCAAGGCTCTCGCGCCAGCCCGCCTGCCGCGCGGCATCGAGCGGCTCGCCGCCGATCAGCAGCCGGCCGCTTTGCGGCGCCTGCAGGGTCGTCAGCAGCTCGACCAGGGTGGTCTTGCCGGCGCCCGAAGGGCCGGTGATGCCGATGAACGCGCCGGGCTCGATCGTCAGGCTTGCCGGATGCAGTCCGCCGCCCCCGGGGTGAAGGAAGGATACGTCTTCAAGCACGATCGCGCCGGGCGATGGCATGACCGGCGTCGGCGGAGGCTCGGCGGAGCCTTCGAGCTCGGTTTCGAGCCTCTGGATCGCCTCGAAGGCTGGCAGGTTGAAGAAGAAATTCTGAACCGACATCTGGATGGTCAGCGCCGGCGCGCTCATGCGGGCGAAGATCAGCACGATCATGATCAGGATCGCGGGAGAAACCGTTGCGCTGAAACCGACCATCACCACCACCGCACCCATCAGCGCCGATCCGATCGCGAACAGCCGCCGGCCTTTTGCCTGCCGCTCCATGAACTCGAGCTGGCGCTCGCGAACCCGCCGCTGGATGGTCGCGAACTCATCCACGAAACCGGATTGGGCATTCTGCGCGGTGGCCGCCTTGAGCCCGCCGAGAAACCCGGTCGCGCTGCCCATCATCTTGTGGTTGGCATCGACCATCCCGCTGCCGATGTCGCGGATCTTGCCCTGAGCGAGCATGATCGCACCGCCGCCGACAATGAGGATCGCGACGATCGTCAGCGCGAGTGCCGGCGCCAGCGCAATGGCGAGCCCGCCCTGAACCACGAGCATCATCAGCGCCACGCTGCCCTGGACCATGAATTGCGCGCCCGCGCCGATGCGATTGACCTCGACGCTGATCAGGCTGGTGACGCGTGCATGGCTGAGCCTGGCGATCCGCACCCATGGTGCGCCGGCAAGCGTGCGCATGATCTTGTTGCGCTCATGCTCGGCGAAATCGCCCTGCAGCAGCGCGAGATACATGTCGCGCGCATAGAGCATGAAAGCGCGCAGCAACGACACGCAGACAAAGGCGGCCAGCAACACAGCGAGCCGCGCCAGCGGAGTGTGGACGCCGATCCCGTTCAGCATCGCCTGGATCTCGAAATGCCCACCATTCGGGCTGACCACCGCATCGAGAATCGGGATCAGCAATACGACGCCGGCGCCGTCGAGTACCGCGGCAAAGGCGACCAGCCCGATCGCCTTCCACGTCCGCATGCCGGCGAAGTGCGCGAAGTTGCCGAGAAAGGCGGCGGCCTGCGCCCAAAGCCTGGCGATCGCGGCGAAACGGGATTGAGCTTTCATCACGGCCCCTTTCCCACGCGTGCGCGCCGCCGTCGAGCGGATCGTTTCGCACGCCGCGGATTGGACTTGCGCCCGCACGCTCAAGCTCCTGTAAGCGGCCGCTTCACCTGCAGGAGTCCTTCATGACGATCCGCCCGCGCCGCAGCGCGCTGTTCATGCCCGCCTCGAATGCCCGTGCGGTCGAAAAGGCGCGGAGCCTCGATTGCGATGTGGTGATCCTCGACCTCGAGGACTCGGTAGCGCCCGATCTCAAGGCGTCCGCGCGCGAACAGGCAATCGCGGCTGCTGCGGCAGGCGGGTTTGGTGCGCGCGAGCTGCTCGTCCGGGTCAATGCTCTCGATACGCCCTGGGGTGCGGATGATTGCCGCGCGGTAGCTGGCGCGGGCTTCGCTGCGGCGGTGCTGCCAAAGGTCTCGCATCCCGCCGATCTCGAGGCCGCGCGCGCGTTGCTCGGCACGGCGCCTTTATGGGCGATGATCGAAACCTGCGCCGGCATGCTCAATCTGCCGGCCATCGTCGCGTCGGCGGGGGCCAATCGCCTCGAATGCCTGCTGGCCGGCACCAACGATCTCGCCAAGGAGATGCGCTGCACGCCCGGGCCGGATCGCACGCCTTTGCTCGGTCATCTCGCGATGATCGTCACCGCCGCGCGCTCGGCCGGGCTGATCGCGCTCGACGGGGTGTGCAACGTGATCGAGGATGGCGATGTGCTCGCCGCCGAATGCGCGCAAGGGGCGACCTTCGGTTTCGACGGCAAGTCGCTGATCCACCCCGCCCAGATCGCCGCCGCCAATCGTGCTTACGCCCCGACGGCGGATGCGGTGGCGTGGGCCGAGCGCATCATCGCCGCCTTCGCGCTGCCCGAGAACGCGGAGAAGGGCGTCATCCGCATCGATGGCGAAATGGTCGAGCTGCTCCATCTGGAGCAGGCGAAACGGATCGTTACAGGAAGCTGATCAGCAGCGTCAGATTCAACCCGATCACCGCTGCTGCTATCGCCCAGGCTGCGAGTTTCAACCACAAAGGATTGACCAGCGCCCCCATCTGGTTCCGGTCGCTGGTGAAGGTGACGAGCGGCACCACGGCGAACGGGAGCTGAAGGCTGAGCACCACCTGGCTGAATACGAGCAATCTGGTGGCGCCCGAATCGCCCATCAGCGCGACGATGATCACCGCCGGCACGATCGCCGCCAGGCGAGTCACCATGCGCCGCAGCCAGATCGGCAATTTCAGGTCGAGGAACCCTTCCGCGACAATCTGCCCCGCCAGCGTCCCCGTCACGGTCGAATTCTGCCCCGAAGCGAGCAAGGCAACCGCGAACAACACGCTGGCAGCCCCCGCGCCAAGCATCGGCGACAGCAGCCGATATGCCTCGCCGATCTCGGCGACATCGGTCCGCCCGGCGGTGTGGAAAGTTGCCGCCGCGAGGATCAGGATCGAGGCGTTGATGAACAGGGCGAGCGTCAGCGCGATGGTGCTGTCGATCGTCGCATGGCGCGCCGCATCGCGCTTGCCCGCATCGTCCTGGCCGAAGCGGCGGGTCTGCACGATCGAACTGTGCAGATAGAGATTGTGCGGCATCACCGTCGCCCCAAGGATGCCGATCGCGATATAGAGCATCGCCGGGTTGGTGACGATCTGCGTCGAGGGGATCGCGCCGCCCATGATCGCCGCGAGGCTGGGCTGTGCGATCGCCAGCTCATAGGCGAAGCACCCCGCGATCACGATCAGCAGGGTCACGATGAACGCCTCGAGCTTGCGGAACCCGTACCGCTGGAGCGCCAGGATCAGCAGCACGTCGAGCGCGGTGAGGCACACGCCGGCGACGAGCGGCAGCCCGAACAGCAATTGCAGCGCAATCGCGGTGCCCAGCACTTCCGCCAGATCGCAGGCGATGATCGCCAGCTCGCACAAAACCCAGAGAGTGAAATTGACGACTGGCCCATAATTAGCGCGACACGCCTGGGCGAGATCGCGCCCCGTGGCGATGCCGAGCCGCGCCGAGAGCGACTGCAGCACCATCGCCATGACGTTCGACAGCAGGATGACCGATAGCAGGGTATAGCCGAACGCCGATCCGCCAGCGAGGTCGGTCGCCCAGTTGCCCGGATCCATATAGCCGACCGCAACCATATAGCCCGGGCCCGCGAACGCGCCGAGCTTGCGCCAGAAGCGGCCGTCGCCGAGCGGCACCGCGACAGTCCGATAGCTTTCGGAAAGCGAGGGGCGGGCAGGCGGGTCGAATTCCGCTGCGGGGCCGGAGGAGAGCGGGGGCGGCATGGATTTTTCCTCTCGCATGCGCGTCGCCGCGTCAATCGCCGGTTTTACTTGCGGAGCACCCGGCCGGCCACGGCATCAAGCTTTGCCAGCATCGTCGGATCGCGCGCCTCAGGCGCGGTGATCAACGCGTGATCCAGCACCGTGTCGAGCGGGGAGGGGGTGCGCTCGGCGGGGAGCGCCGCGACGAATGCTGCCACCGCCTTGCGCGCGATCGCGCCGTTCGCCCCCATTTGCGCGATCACTTCGCTGACCTCGACGAACGAAGCTTCCTCGCGCCAGCAATCATAATCGGTGACCATGCCGATCAGCGCATAGGGCAGCTCAGCCTCGCGGGCGAGCTTGGCTTCGGGCATTGCGGTCATGCCGATCACGTCAGCACCCCATTGGCGGTAAAGCAGGCTTTCGGCGCGGCTGGAGAATTGCGGCCCTTCCATCGCCAGATAGGTCGCACCCTTGGTGGCGGCCCCGCCGGCAGCCGTGACCGCCTCCGCCGCAAAGGCGGAGAGTCGCGGGCAGACGGGTTCAGCCATCGAGACATGCGCGACCATGCCGGTGCCGAAGAAGCTCGATGTGCGCGCGACGGTGCGGTCGATGAACTGGTCCACCACCACGAAACGCCCCGGCGCCAGTTCCTCGCGCAACGATCCGATCGAGGAAATGGCGAGAATGTCGGTGCAGCCGCTCCGTTTCAGCGCATCCATATTCGCGCGGAAGTTGAGTTCGGACGGCGGGATGCGGTGGCCGCGGCCATGGCGCGGCAGGAAGACGAGATCGACGTTGCCGATCGATCCGAACAGCAGATCGTCGGAAGGGTCGCCCCAGGGCGTCGAAACATTGCCCCATTCGGGGTTCTCGAGCGAATCGATCGCGTAAAGGCCGGAGCCGCCGATAATCCCGATCTTCCACTTGCCGCTCATTTGAGTGCTCCTATTCGCCGCAAATACCGGCTACCGCTGCGCCACACGCCTACCTTCCGCTCACCGGGGCCGCCATATGCGATTTGTTTTTGCCGTTATTTTGTCGATTGCACTGTCCGGTACCGCACAGGCGGCCGAGCCGATTACCGGCAATTGGGTGTCTCAGGACGGGAAGGGCATTGTCACGATCGCGCCGTGCGGAAATGCGCTGTGTGGCCATATCACCCGCTTCACCGAAAAGGGCAGGATCGAGGGGCCGGCGACCGACAGCCACAATCCGAATCCGGCGCTGCGCTCGCGCTCGCTGATCGGAGTCCAGGTGCTGTCCGGTTTCACTCAGGACGGCACTGAGTGGCGTGGATCGCTCTATTACCCGTTCGGGGGCAAGACCTACCGCGCTTTCATCAGCCGGAATCCTGACAACAGCCTGAAGGTACGGGGCTGCTGGTACTTCCTCTGCCGCACGGTGAAATGACCCGCGGCCGAGGGAGTGCGATAGACAGAGGCAGTCAAGCGTCGGCTGCTTCCAGCCGGCTCAGCCAGGCCTGCGCCTGCTTCGCTTCCCCAACCGCCTGCGGCGATTTTGGCTTGCCGCGCGATGCGAGAAACTCCTGGTGCAGCGCGAATGGCTCGATGCCCAGTTGCAATCGCATCTCGTCGATCTCCTCGCCGAGCGCGACGATCGGGTCACCCAGCGCTGCCATCCGGAGGCGCGAGGCTTTGTCCTGATTATGGTCGAACAGTCCCCATTTGCCGGATGCCGTGATCCGCAAGGCGGCGATCAGCGCCGCGCGATACTCGGCTTCGAGCTCGGCGCGGTGCGCGTCGAGGCGTTCAAGGCGTGCGCCTCGGGCCATGTCAGATCACCTTCATGTCGGTGGCATAATGATGCCAGGCGAAGATTGCCGCCGCGCCGCGATGCGGCCGCCACGCTTCCGCCAGTTCGCGGGTCAGCTGCTCGCTCGGCCGTGCTTCATGGCCAAGGATACGGCCAATCTCGATCTGCACCGCAAGGTCGCCCGCCGGCCAGATGTCCGGGCGCCCTTCGGCAAACAGCAGATATACCTCAGCCGACCAGCGCCCGATGCCCTTGACCCGAACCAGCGCCGCGACCGCCTCGTCATCATCGGCCGGGAGGTTGTCGAGGTCGAGCCGCCCGCTCGTCACCTCTTCGGCAAGGCTCCGCGCATAGCTTGCCTTTTGCCGCGAGAGCCCCGCCTCGCGCAGCTGTTCGTCGGTCGCACGGGTGATATTGCCGGGGTCGTCGAGGCTCCCGACGATTCCCTCAAGCTTGCGCCACACCGATTCGGCCGCCTTGGTGCTGACCTGCTGGCCGACAATGGTGCGGAGCAGGGTTGCATAACCGCGCGCGCGGATGCGGGGCTCGGGATAGCCGGCGCGCGTTATCGCGGCGGCGATGGCCGGCTCGCGCTGGCTCAGCGCATCGAGCGCGGTGCGCAGCTGGTCGGCGCTCAGGCCCATGTCATGTTCCCTTGATTAGCGGCGCGTGTGGCGGCATGGCGACGCCGAACCCGTGAGGAGGAATTAATGCCCAAGCTTATCGTCGTGACCCGCGAAGGGGAAGAACGCGAGATCATGGGCGAGACGGGCCTTTCGGTCATGGAAGTGATTCGCGACGCCGGGATCGATGAAGTCCTGGCGCTGTGCGGCGGTTGCTGCAGCTGCGCCACCTGCCATGTCCATGTCGACCCGGAATTTGCGTCCAAAATGCCGAAAATGAGCGAGGACGAGAATGACCTGCTCGATTCGTCGTCCGATCGTGACGAGAACTCGCGCCTGTCATGCCAGATCGAGTTCTCGGACGCGCTCGACGGCCTGCGGGTGACTGTCGCAGCCGAGGATTGATCTTCTCTCCCCTCCCGCTTGCGGGAGGGGTCGGGGGAGGGCGTGTCCCCAATCGTCGCGTGAGGAGGCCGGTACAGGCCCTCCCCTAGCCCCTCCCGCAAGCGGGAGGGGGGTTTTATTTGGCCGCCATCCGCAGCACCGCCGACGGCGCATCCTTGGTCAGCGACGTCACCTTCCAGGTGATCGTCTTGCGTCCGGCCGTCGTCACCGGGCCTTCCTCATTATTCTGGCTGACGATCTCGGCATTGGTGTCGAGCGTGAAGACGCCGTCGAGCTGGTTCGCCGACTTGTCCATGCCAGGCATGCCCATGCCCTTCGATTCGCTCGCATTGGCGTAACCCGGCGCCTTCATGCGCAGCGTGTTGTTGGCGCGCAGCTCGATCGCGATGAACGGGAAGAGCGCCTCGGCATCGATATTGTACGGATAGACGAAACCGTGATCGAGCGTGCCGGAAATGCTGTAGTCGATGCTGAACTTGCCGTCGCCAAGATAGGTCGCCTTGCGATAGCCCGCCTCCTTCGACAGCGCCGCCGCGATCGCGCGATTCTTGGCATCGGCCGCCGCTTTCTTGGCGGCGGGGGTTTCGGCCGGCGAGTCCTTCTGAAGCGCGATCTGCTGGAGCGTCGGCGTGCCGTCCTCGTCGCTGCTCGCCGGATCGGTCGGGGTCGGCGTGCCAAGGTCGCCAAGGCCCTTGGTCATATCGTCGTCCTGCAGCGCGATCACTTCGCCCACATAGGTGAAGGTGAAATGCCGGTCGGCGTCGATCTTCAGGCTCGAGATGAATTTGCCCGGGGTCAGCACGCAGCTAGCGAGCAGGCACGGCAGCAGCAGGACAAGCGCGATGCGGGAAAGGCGTGCAGTCATGATGACCCCCCGGGGTTCAGCGTGTCGTCACCGCGTAAAGCGCGATTGCCGCCGCGTTGGACACGTTCAGGCTCTCCACCTTAGGCGAGATCGGCAGCCGCGCAAGCTCGTCGCAATGCGCGGCGGTGTTCTGGCGCATGCCTTCGCCCTCTGCGCCCAGCACCAGCGCGACCCGCTGCTGGCCGATCGCCTGCGCGAGCGTCTGCGTCGCCTCGCCGGTCAGGCCGACCCACCAGAAGCCGGCTTCAGCGATCTCCTCGAGCGCCCGGGCGAGGTTCACCACCCGCACCCAGGGCACGATCTCCAGCGCCCCCGAAGCCGATCGCGCGATCGTCCCCGATTCGGGCGGCGCATGGCGATCCGGCGTGACGATGCCGAGCGCATCGAATGCCGCCGCCGAACGCAGGATCGCGCCGACATTATGCGGGTCGGTCACCTGATCGAGCACGACCAGCGGGCGCCGGTCGTCACGGCCCTGTTCGAGCAGGTCGCCGAGCCAGATATCCTCGAGCGGATCAACCTCGGCCACCAGCCCCTGGTGCGGCGCATCGCCGGGTACCAGCCGAGCGAGATCGGTGACCTCGGCAAAGGTGATCGGGATGACGGGCGGAATATCGAGCGAGGCCAGCGCCTCACGCGTCGCCCAGAGCTTGCGCACCGTCCGCTCGGGGTTGGCGAGGGCGGCCGTCACCGCGTGCCTCCCCCAGAAGCGGGGCCGGCCGGCGGGAGCCTGGGAAGGGCGGTGTCCTTTGCGTGCCATCAGTCGTCATCATCCGAATAAGCGAAGGGATCAGTCACCACCGGTTTGGTCGGCAAGGGTGGCCGCGGCAGCGCATGGTCCGCATTCGCGGCGTTGAGCAGGAAGGAGGCGAGGATAACCGACGCCTGGCGCATGTCGGCACCCTTCAGGTGATCGAAGGTGTCGATATTGGTGTGGTGGATGCGGCTGTCATAGTCGAGCGGATCCTGGATGAACTGGAAGCCCGGCACGCCGACCGCCTGCATGAAGACATGGTCGGTGCCGCCGGTCTTGCGGATCACGACATTGGTCGCCCCCATCGAGGCGAACGGCGCCAGCCACTCGCGGAAGATCGGCGCGACCGCCTGGTTGTTCTCGACATAGATGCCGCGCACCTTGCCCGAGCCATTGTCGAGGTTGAAATAAGCGGCGAGATCGCCCCAGCCGGGCTTGGGCGTGATCGGCCAGCGGTTCGACCAGCCATAAAAACGGGCAAGGCCGGTCTGGGGCGGGTCGTTGGGGCTGCCACGCGTGGCGAGGTGATTTTCGACATAGGCCAGGCTGCCGAGCAACCCCTGCTCCTCGCCCGCCCAGAGCGCGAAGCGGATCGTGCGTTTCGGCCGCACGCCGGTCGCGGCGAGGATGCGTGCCGCCTCCATCACCATCGCCGAGCCAGCGCCATTGTCGCCGGCGCCGTCGCCCGCGACCCAGCTATCGAGATGCCCGCCCGCCATGACGTAACCCGCCTTGGGGTCGGTGCCGGGGATTTCGGCGATGATGTCATAGGCGTTGCGGTCGCTGTCATCGAAGCGGACATCGCTGTTGATGGCGATCGTCGGCGCGGGCCCGATTTTGGCGAGGCGCGCGAGGCGGCGATAATCTTCCGCCGCGATTTCGACACCCGGCAACGCCGGCGTATCGCCGACACCGAACAGATAGCCCTCGCCATGGATCAGCTTGCCGTCGCTCCGCGATTCGGTGGCATAGGCGACCGCCCCTTCGCTCTTCAGGAATGCGTCGAGCTTCTTGGCGAAATCGAGCCGCTTCATGCGACGATCCGTCGCGGCGGGATCATAGGTCGGCTGCTGATACTGATCGAGCTTGCTCAAATCGTCACCGGTATAGCGCTTGAACGCAGCCTCACCCGGCTCGGAGCCGGTGTCGGGCAGGGTGACCATCACGATCTTGCCCTTCAATTGGCCGCGCCATTTCTCGAAATCGCGCTCACGCTTGATCGGCGCGACGATCACCGGCGCTGAGATCGTGCCATTGGTCGAGGGCGTCCAGGCGATCGGGATCGCGACAAGCTGGACGGCACGCGGCGTAATCATCTTCACGCTCGAGCTCTCGATCCACCAGCCGCGGCCGAAATCAAAGCCTTCCTTGTGGACGTTCTTCAAACCCCATTCGCTGAACTTTGCCTGGGTCCAGGTCTCGGCCTGACGCATCTGCGGGGAATTGGTGAGGCGTGGCCCGATCACATCGGCGAGATGCGCCGCGATCGGCATCACCTGGCTTCGCGTGATGCCCTCATCGATGATTCGGTTCACCTGCCCGCGATCGACCGATTGCGAGAAGGCGGGCGCGGCAAAGGCAATCACAGCAGTGGCGAGCAGCAGCGAACCGCGCATCGGGGGTCTCCGGACATGTCGAGCAACAATATTGCGGCCTATTCGTCGCAAGGGCGCCGCGCAAGGTCCGCCAGCCGTTGACAGCGCGCCTCGCGCTCGGCATGGGACCGCCTCGCTTTTCGGGCGGCCCGGATGGACAGGTGGCCGAGTGGTTAAAGGCAGCAGACTGTAAATCTGCCGGGGTTTCCCCTACGCTGGTTCGAACCCAGCCCTGTCCACCATCCTTTGCCGCCCAGGCGCCCGCCCACTTCCCAAAAGCCCGATCACGCGGTTCGCATCACCTGCGCCGCGAACCGCTCCATCTCCTCGGCCTGGGGGCTCATCTGGAGCAGCAACAGGTCGAGCCCGGCCGCTTCATATTCCTCGACCCGTTCGCGCAATTGCTCGGGCGTGCCGACCAGATTGGGGCGCAGCCCGCGGTTGGAGACTGAATATTCCTGGATCTTCATCTCGCGCTCGAGCTGCGTGCCCGACAGCCACTGGTCGAAATTGGCATAGCCCGCCGGCAGATCGGTCACGTCGGTGATCCGCGCCAGCTCGCGCTTCGCCTCGGCCTCGCTGTCGCGGACGATCGCATAGGCGGCCATCCCATATTGCATCGGCGCGCCGCCCGCCGCCGCCCGCCGTTCAGCCATATCGGCGATCTTGGGGGCGATCGCCTCGACCGGATCGCCGTGCATCACATAGGCGTCGCATTGGGCGACGATCATCGCCTTGGCCTTGTCGCTCTCGCCGCCGGCATAGACGGTCGGCCGCTTGGCTGGCTTGGGCGAACAGATCGCCTCTTCGGTGTGATAGAATTGCCCGGTGAAGCTGAATGTCTCCTCGGTCCACAAGCCATCGACCACACGCAGCCATTCCTCGGTGCGGGCATAGCGATCGTCGTGCTGGTCGAACTGCAGGCCATATTGCTTCGCTTCATCCGCCCACCAGGAGGAGACGACGTTGAGCGCCAGCCGCCCGCCCGCGATCCGGTCGATATTGGCGGCGGCCTTGGCGAACAGGGCAGGGTGGTGGAAGTTCGGGCGCACCGCGACCATCAGCTCGATCGTCTCGGTCACGGCGGCGAGCGCGGCGGCGGTCGACCAGGCATCGAGCGCCGGCTGCTCCACGCCCTTGATGTCGTTGAGATTGAGCTCGGCGATCAGCGTCAGGTCATAGCCGAGCTGTTCCGATCGCTGGGTCAGCCGCTTCGAATAGTCCCAGCTCGCGTCCATGCCCTCATCGGGCACGTTGCGCAGCCAGCCGCCGAACACCGGCATCCAATAGCCATAGCGCATCAGCTACGGGCCTCCCCGATGATGTGGACCAGATAATCGACCAGCCGGTCATGCGGATCCCAGCCAAGCACGTCGAGCGGCTTCGCGACGAAATTGGACAGCGCATTGATGTCGTAGAATCGGGGCACGCCGTCACGATCGTCGATCATCACCTCAATGCCGCCGACGTCGAGGCCCGCGGCACCGGCGATCGCCTCGGCGGCCGAGCGCAGCGCAGGGCCAGGATCAGCCGAGACCATCGGGATTGGCGCACCGGGTATCTGGCAGGCATCGGCCGGGCACAGGTCGAACGCACCGGCCCCGGCGATGTCGAGCGCGTAGAGATATTTGCGGTCGAGCGTCTCGATCCGGGTGATCGTGCCGCCCCGCGCCGGAACATAATCCTGGACGAGCAGCACACCGTCGACGCTGGTCGGCAGGAACCTGTCGGCGATTGCCGCACGAAGCTGATCCATCGAATCATAGCGCATGATCCCCGCGCCCGAGCCGCCGATATTGGCCTTCACCACCAGCGGGAAGCATAGGGTCGCCGCCGCCGCCTCGATATCGGCGATGCGGTGCACCACGCGTGTCGCCGGAATGGCGAGGCCAAGGCTCGCGATCAGCGACAATTGCCGCGCCTTGGACGAATCGATCGCCAGCACCTCGGGCCCGTTGATCACGCGCGCACCAGCGCGGCGCCAGTGATCGAGCAGCGCCATCGCATGGAAGATGGGATGCTCATCGGCGCGCAGGAAGCTCGACATCGCGATGCGGTTGAACACCACCCGCGCCGGCGCGGTGCGAGCGGCCGGGTTGAAATGCCCATCCGGGCGCAACGCGACATGATCGATCCCGCGCCGCCCGAGCGCCTCGAACAGCGGCAGGAACCATAAGGGGTGTTCGAACAAAAGGGCGAGGTCGGTCACGGCTTTCGCATATCCCTCCCGCTTTCAACTGCCAACCGCCTGCGCATGGCGGGGTCACGCTTTGGCGAGATGCTCAAACATTGCATCGGGCCATGCGAAAATCTGGGCGCCCTTCACGGCGCCGGCCGACACGAAGCCGGTCGGCCGCTGGAAGATCCTGGTCGGCGCGCAGAGCCCGAAATGATCGTACCGGAACAATCTCGCCTCCACCTACGTCGCGGACCGCAAGCTGGCCGACTTGGCCAAGTAATGGCCTCGCCAATCTCCAAGCGAACGCTATTATGATCGCGGTGAAGATGACGTCGAACTGCGCAATTCTCGCGCTGTCGGCGAGCTAATTAAGCGGGGCGCGATGTGAAGCGTGGTATATTTCTAGGAATGCCCAAGGGCGCTATCATCGATATTCGGACAGGGCAGTGGAGTATCGGGCCAAACACCGAGCGCGCTCTCTTCGAAATACTGAGGCGAGGTCTCCCCATGGACTATACAGCGCGATATACCGGACTGGGCGACCGGTACGTCGTGATATCGAATCAAACTAGCCCTGGCTATTTCGCTGAGATCGTTACTCGAGCCGAGTACGAGACTTTCCCAAACGCAATCAAACCGAGTCCCAACGACAGCCCCGACATACTAGTTACGGGCGTTGGCCCGGCCATTGGTCTCGAGGGCAGCGGCTATGTTCCAGCTCGATTGAAGCCCAACGAGTTGGGGCTTGTCGTGCCGCCTGGTCTTGCCGCCGATAGCGCGGGGGAAGTCAGTTTCGTCGGTGGTTTGGATAGAGATGAATTACGATCGGCTATCCTTCTGTGGGACCGTATCGATTGGCCCGAAGCGTCCCTCTTTCCTATCCCTGCGAGTGCGGAACTAGACTTCCTCGAAGCCGAAGGGGTGTTGATGAGAACCAAATACACCTACCATGCTTCTGTGGCGTCCAGATCCGGCATCCTTGATCTTGGCCGGCGCACATTCGAACAAGCGGAGACGCAAGAACCAGGGCGCTGGTTTCTTGGCCAGGGCGAATCCGCGACGGAAACCGATGGCGATCAACCGTCTCGAACTCTCCTGGTCAAATTGAATAGTGTATTGGCGTTTCCTCCGGGCGACATCCCACTCGAAGATGTGTTGGCGTTTCGGGAACGGCGCAAATCCGAACTCCTCGCGTTTCGCGCGCATTTTTTGGAGCTGGATCGTAGTATTCGAGAGGCACCAGATCGCACTCTCGCCATCGTGACCGAAAACGACAAATTGGCGCGTGCGATCGACGACCAACGACGCGTCGCCAGTGAGGCGGGGTGGCGTAAAATGTTCGCCGGCCTGACTTCCTCGATCAAGATTGAAAAGGCGTGGCCTGCTGGTGCGGCTGCGGTCGCGACGCTTGAGCGAACCGGAAGCGTGACCACTGCCCTTCAGGCAGGGGCCGCGACTCTAGGAATAACAGCGACAGCGAAATTTTTGAAAGCGGACCGCACCAAGACGCCGGTTGACTATATTATTTCGATTGATCGAGAGATCGTAACACGAGGAATACGAACGGAAGAATCCGCCTCTCGATGACCGGAGCGAGTCCCTAATGCGGCGAGTGACGCGAGGCCTTAATCGCCTTCGATCCCGTTGACTGGTTCATTTTTTGAACTATACTCGGGCAAAATAGAACATGCCAGGAGCACGGGATGCGGGTCAGAATCGGGATAATGGCGGCGTTTGCACTGGTCGTTGCGGCTGCCGCGCCGTTGCTGGCGGCGCCGCAGGATGTGGTGAAGTCCCGCGTTGCCAGCCTCCGCGAACTGGGGGCTGCGTTCAAGAATGTGAACGACGAACTCAAGGGTGGTTCGCCGCAAATCTATATCATTCAATTGTCCGCGCGTCAGATCAACAATGCGGCCAGGCAGCAATATGGCTGGTTCCCGGCCGGCAGCGGTCCGCAGCCGGGCGTGAAGACCAATGCGAAGCGCGAAATCTGGGCTCAGTCCGCGCAGTTCAAGGCGGGGCAGGATGCCTTTGCCGCGCAGGCTGCCGCCTTCGCGAAGGTCGCCGGGACCGGAGACATGAACGCGATCCGTGTGCAGGCGAAGAAACTCGGCGCGACCTGCACCACGTGCCACCGCGCCTATCGCGTGGATCCCGATCGGTGATTGGCCCGGCACATCCGGCTGCAAGGGCAGGGCAGATGAAATCCATGTTGCTGGCGATTGCCCTGCTTATGCCCCCGCTGCTCATGCCAGCGCCGCTGCTGGCCCAGGCGAGCGAGCCCGCAAAGGACGGCGCCGCTCTCGATGACAGCGTCCATCCGGCCGTCGTCCTGGTGCGGGTTGCCAAAACCGGCCAATATTATGCCGATGCGCAGGGCCGTACGCTCTACGCGCTGGACATGCGCATAACGCAGTCGCGCTCCGGCGAGACGCTCCAATATTGCATCGGGCCCTGCGCGAAAATCTGGACGCCCTTCACCGCGCCGGCCGACGCGAAGCCGGTCGGGCGGTGGAAAGTTCTGGTCGGTGCGCAGGGGCCGCAATGGTCGTACCGCAACAATCTCGTCTTCACCTTTGTCGCGGATCGCAAGCCGGGCGACGTGGCGGGTGATGCTTATGACGATCTCTGGCATCTCATTCCCCACATCCCGCCCGCGCCAACACTCAGCGCGCCGGCCAATGTCGTGCCGGTCTTCGCCGATCACACCTATGTACTGACTGACGCAGGCGCCCACGCTCTGTTCACGCCGCGAACGCCGGTCTGCGGCCCGGCCTGCGCGCGCTGGACGCCCTTCGCGGCGGGGGTCGCGGCGCGCGATATCGGCGACTGGACTGTGCTGCGCACCGGCGACACGCCGCAATGGGCCTGGCGCGGAAAGCCGGTCTTTGAAAGCCAGGATGAAAAGCCGACAATCGTGCCGGCCGAGGGCGTGCTTCTGAAGCTCTGATGGCAGGTCGGGCTCGGGTCTTTTGCGCGCAATATAGTTCAACTTTTTAACTTGACTGTTCCCGCGGTCGGGCAGACAAGATAGTTCATAATCAGAACTGGTGAGGCGAGGCTATGGCGGACGAACGGGAAGCTGAAGCGGCAATTTCCAGCAGGGGCGCTGCGAGGGGCAATCGCCCGGCACTGCTGCTGAAACTCGGCCTTCTCGCCGGCGCGGTCGCGGTAGCCGGTGCCTCCGCGCCCGCCGACCCGCAAGCGGTGGCCGCCGCCGCACTGCCCGCGCCACCCGCTAATGGAGAAATGGGCTTCGTCCTCACCGCGTTCGCGCCGGCGGTCTATCAGGGCAAGGACGATTGCCCCGACGGCCTCGCCAACACCGTGCGTGAAAACTATCTCCAGTCGCTCATCCCGACCGAGCGCGCCCGGCTGATGGCCCCGGCCAGTGAGCCTGAATTGACGAAGCGGTGGAAAGACTATGCGGTCGGCCCGAACAACACCAATATCTGCGCCAACCCCGAGCTGTTCGATCACCCGATCTTGAAGACCATCCAGGGCAAGGTCGCCCCCGGTCTCGATCTCGACGGCAAGGCCGCCGGTGCCGGCGCGGGCGGCTGCGCGCACGATAATTTCGTCAGCCCGGCGGGCCAGTCCGGCATCGACAATCAGGTTTATCGCGCGCTGGGTTGCGGCCGCAATTATCGCGGCGTGGACGGCACCGCCGGCGATGTCGTTCGTGGCTACAACAACTTCCTCGCCACCGGCGAGCACAGCATGGTGCTCTTGCTGCGCGGCGTGGACAGCCTGGTGAACGACGATCATGTCGACATCGTCTTCGCCACCACCGACGATCGGCCGGTGCTCGATTCGAAGCGCAACTTCATCACGGGCGCCAGCTTCACGGTCAGCGACAATGTGCGGTGGCGCAATGTCCTGCACGGCCGGATCGTCAACGGCGTCCTGACCACCGACCCCGCCGACATCAACCTCACCCGGCGCGTCGGTCATGGCGGGATCAGGGGAGAGAATCTGGAATGGCAGTTCCGCCAGGGTCGTTTCCGGCTTGCTTTCCAGCCCGATGGTTCGGTCAAGGGGCTGTTCGGCGGCTACCAGCCGATCCGCAGCGTGATCGAGATGACGATTGTCGGCGGGATCGGCGCCGCAACCGTTGCCGGCATCGATTGCGCTTCCGAGCTTTCGACGCTCAGGAAAATGGCTGACGGCCTGCGCGACCCGAAGACCGGGCAGTGCACCGGCATCTCGGCGGCGCTGGACGTCTCGGCGGTTCCGGCCTTCGTCGTGGATCGACCGGCCACCGTCATGGCGCGGAACTGAGGCGATGATCCACCGCGCCACCAGGACTGCGCTCGTTTTCGCCCTGCCGCTGCTCGCGCTCGGCTGCGTGACCGGCTATCTGGCCAGCTCGGTCTCCGCCGAGATGTCGGCCCAGGATGCGGTGGCGTCGCCCGCGTCGCCTGGGCAGATCGTCAGCATGCGCCGCCTCACCGAAGCGCAGTACCGCAACACGATCGCCGACATCTTCGGGCCCGATATCACCGTCGCAGGCCGCTTCGAGCCGATCGTGCGGCCGGCGCATCAGCTGATTGCCACCGGGGCCAGTGCCGCCTCGATCTCGCCCTCGGGGCTCGAGCAGTTCGACGCGATCGGACGGGGCATCGCGGCGCAGGTCTTCGATTCCGCCCACCGCGCCACCTTCGTGCCCTGCGCGCCAAAAGGCGCAGCGCAGCCCGATGACGATTGCGTCCGTGCCACGCTGATGCCGATCGGCCGGTACCTGTTCCGGCGTCCGCTAACCGCCGGCGAGCAGGCCGCTTATGTGCGCATGGCCAATGCGGCGACGACCCGGTCGGGTGATTTCCATGCCGGCCTGCAGCTTGCGCTCGCGGCGATGCTGGTCTCGCCCGATTTCCTCTATGTGATCGAAAGCGCCGAGCCCGATCCGGCCCGCCCCGGCGAGCTCCGCCTCGATGCAAATTCACGCGCCGCGCGGCTGAGCTTCTTCCTGTGGAACACCACACCCAATGATGCTTTGCTGAAAGCGGCGGCGGAGGGACGCCTCGCTGACCCGGCCCAGCTCGCCGCGGTCGCCCGGCAAATGGTCAAGTCGCCCCGGCTCGAAGCCGGCGTCCGCGCCTTCTTCGCCGACATGCTGATGTTCGAGAAGTTCGACGACATCGCCAAGGACCCGATCGTCTATCCGCGCTTCAACCAGGATGTCGCTAAAGCGCTGCCGGAGCAATTGCTCCGCACCATCGTCGACGAGCTGGTGACGCGCGACGGCGATTACCGCGATCTCTTCACCACACGCCGCACCTTCATGACCCGCGCGCTCGGCCCGATCTACAATGTGCCGGTCGTGTCCCGCACCGGATGGGAGCCGCATGATTTCGCCGCCAATGACGATCGTGCCGGCCTGCTCAGCCAGGCCGCGTTCCTGTCGCTCTACGCGCATTCCGGCCGCAGCTCGCCGACCCTGCGCGGCCGTGCGATCCGCGAGCGGCTGCTCTGCCAGCCGGTTCCGGATCCTCCCGGCAATGTGAACTTCGCGGTGGTGCAGGACACGACCAACGCCGTGCTGCGCACCGCCCGCGCTCGCCTGTCGGCCCATGCGTCCGATCCGACCTGCGCCGCCTGCCACCGCATCACTGATCCGATCGGCCTGCCGCTCGAGCGCTTCGACGGGATCGGCGCCTTCCGGGCGAAGGAGAATGGCGTCGATATCGATATGTCCGGCAAGCTGGAGGATGCGACGTTCATCGGCGCCGAAGGTCTCGGCAAGGCGCTCGCGAGCAACCCCGCGACCACTGAATGCGTGGCCAACCGCGCGCTTGAATATGCGACCGGCAAATCAACCGACGATCAGGCCGATCTGCTCGCCGCGCTAGACAAGGGCTTCGCCGAGGATCGCTACCGCCTGCCCGCGCTGATGCTGCGCATCGCCAGCCTGCCCAGCCTTTACGAGATCCACCGGGCGCCCGCGCCGGCGTCCCCGGTCGCCCAAATTCACGGCGCAATCACTGGAGCGAACCGATGACCATCAGCCGCAGAACAGCGCTCAGGGGTGTCATGAACGGCGCGGCGATCGCCGTGGCGCTGCCTTTGCTCGATATCTTCCTCGACGTGAACGGCGAAGCCATGGCCGCGACCGGGGCCACGCCCGGCGCGCCGCTCCCGATCCGGTTCGGCACCTGGTTCTGGGGGCTCGGCGTCAATCCACCGCGCTGGTTCCCCGACAAGACCGGCGCCGATTATGATCTCAAGATCGAGCTCGCCCCGATCAAGGCGTTCCAGCACCGCATCAATGTCTTCAGCGATTTCTCCATCCCGCTCGACGGCAAGCCCAACCTCCCCCACACCAGCGGCGGTGTCGGCATCCGTACCGGCATGGCGCCCGCCGCCGATGGTGGCTTGCCCGCCCCCTCGTTCGACGTGCTGATCGGCGACCAGATCGGCACCAGATCGCGCTTTCGCTCGCTGGAAATCTCGTCGACCGGTGATCCGCGCAACTCACTCAGCGGGCGCGGCAACGGCAATCTCAATCCGGCCGAGGTCTCGCCGGCAGCGCTCTATACCCGGCTGTTCGGGCCGGGTTTCATTGATCCCAACAGCGCGAACTTCACCCCTGATCCCCGTGTCATGGCGCGGCGCAGCGTGCTCTCAGGCGTCACCGATCAACGCAAGGCATTCGAGGCGCGGCTGGGCGCTTCGGACAAGCAGCGGCTCGATCAGTATTTCACCTCGGTGCGCCAGCTCGAGAACCAGCTCGATGTCGAGCTGACCAAGCCCCAGCCAATGGCGGGATGCCGGATTCCACGGCGGCCCCCGGAGCGCGACATCAACGCCGAAATCGAGAATGTCATGACCAACCACCAGATCATGAGCGATCTGCTGGTGATGGCGCTAGCGTGCGACAATACCCGCGTGTTCAACATGAACTTCAACAATGGCGCCTCCTCGCTCACCCGCATCGGCAGCACCATCACCCACCATCAGCTCACCCATGAGGAGCCGCTCGATAATCATCTCGGCTACCAGCCCCAGGTCACCTTCTTCGTCGACAAGATCATGGAGGCCTGGGCCTATTTCGTCGGCGCGCTGGATGCGGTGAAGGAGGGCAATGGCACCCTGCTCGATAACTGCCTGGTGTTCGCGCACAGCGAGACCGAATTCGCCAAGTTCCACACCATCGACAATATCCCGATGATGACGGCGGGCAGTGCGGGCGGCCGGATCAAGACTGGCCTGCATATCGCCGGCGGGAGCACGCCGGTGTCGCGCGTCGGCCTTACGCTTCAGCAGGTGATGGGGGTGCCGGTCGACAAATGGGGCTCGGGCAGCCTTGAGACCAACAAGTCGATCTCGGAGATCCTGATATGATCCGTCCGATCTGCGCTGCGGCCCTGTTTTTTGTCGCAGCGCCCTTGCTGGCACAGACACAGGGTGCCGCAAGTGCGCCGGCGGTGCAGGCGAATTTGATGGCGCCCGGGTTGCGGGTCACCGATATCAATCGGTCAATCGCCTTTTACGGTGCCGCGCTGGGTCTGGTACCGGCCACGACCCTCCATCATGGCCCGGTGACCGAGGTCATGCTGTGTGCCGACAGCAAGGCGGGAAAGCTCGCCCTCATCCTGATGCGCGACGAGACGCCGGGCAAGTCGCCACCAATCGACCTCGGCAATGGCTTCGAGAAGATCGTGATGCGGGTTCCCGATCTCACCGCCGTCGTGTCGCGGATGAAGGCCGCCGGCTATCCGGTCGGGGATGTGCGTTCGAACACAGGAGGACCTTCCGTCCTCATGATCAGGGACCCGGACGGATATAGTTACGAGCTCGTCGGAAATGGACCGTCCCATGGATGAACCCGTTTCGCCACTGGGCATCGCGCTGTCGCGGCGCGGGTTGATCGGCTTGGCAGCGGGGGCACCGTTGCTCCTGGCAGGCCTTGCCACGGCTGGCCATGCCGAGGATGCACCGGTCTGCGTCAATCTCGACACGCTCCCCGCGAGCCAGAAGGGCATGCGGCGCTCGCTCGGCTTCAAGCTCCAGGCGCCCGATCCCAAAAAGCATTGCGGCACCTGCGCCTTCTTCACCGGACCCGCCAGCGGTTGCGGGAAATGCCAGTTGCTCAGCGGTGGTGCGGTCGCGGCAACCAGCGTCTGCGATTCCTGGGCGGCCAAAGCCTAGCCGATGGCAAGCAAACCCCTCCGGCAATATGTGTGGGATATCCCCACCCGCGCCTTCCACTGGCTGCTGGTCGGCCTGATCGGTTTCAGCTGGTGGAGCGCCGAAACCTATCACATGGACTGGCACGGCCTTGCCGGCCTCGCCGTCTGCGGGCTCTTGATTTTCCGCCTGTTATGGGGCGTGTTCGGCACCACGACCGCCCGTTTCGCGCAGTTCGTGAAGGGGCCGCGCGGCATCTGGTCCTGGCTCCGGCCGCGCGAGGGCGAGCCCCGGGTGTCGCCGATCGGGCACAATCCCCTTGGCGGTTGGAGCGTGATCGTGATGCTGGTCGTGCTCGCGACCCAGACCGTGTCGGGCCTGTTCGCGGTGGATGTCGATGGCGTGGAATCTGGCCCGCTGTCCTGGCTCGTCGATTTCGATCAGGGGCGCATCGCCTCGAAGATCCACCATATCAGTTTCAACCTCCTGCTCGGGCTGATCGTCCTGCACGTGCTGGCGATCCTCTTCTACCTGGCGGTCAAACGGCGGAACCTGATCTGGACGATGATCACTGGCTCTCAGCCCCTGAACGGCGAAGTGCAGCTGGTCTCGAAAGCCGGCCTGTGGCGGCTTGCCGCGGCGATTGCCGTTGCCGCAGCGCTTTCATGGTGGATCGCTGGTGGGGCGCGTCTTTGACCCGCCCCATCATCAGCGCGCGGGTGGCGCTTGACAGCCCCGGGCACGCTGTACAGGCAAGCGTCCTGATGGCACCAAAACCAAAATCCAACCTGAGCTGGGACGAGATTGGCTTCATCTGCGAAGGCATGGCGTTCGCGTCCCGCGCGCTCCGTCCGGCCACAAATGGGGTCAACGACGAATTCTCCCTCGGCCCGCGCGGCGCATGGATATTGTCGCTGATACTGAACGGCACCGTCTATCCGCTCGATATCGCGAATGTCATCGGGAGCGGCCGCAGCCTCATTTCCGCCGAGCTGGCCCGTCTGACGGAGGCCGGCTTGATCCAGTCGCGCAAGAATCCCGAGGATGGGAGGCGCACCGAGCTGCTCCTGACGCCGCTCGGCGAGGAGGCCAGCCGCCGGGTGCGGGCTGGCTTGAGCGAGATCGTGACGCGGCAGCTTGGCTCTTACACGCGGGAGGAAATGCTGCTCTGCGCGCGGATGCTGCACGACTTCCGCAAGGCGGCAGGCGAGACGGGTGCGCTCTGAGGAAGAATTAATTTCTATATTGGGCGATTATTGCAAATTGTCTTAAATAAAAAATTAGCCTTTTACTTAGTGTGACATAATTCGAGAAAGCATATTTTAAGTACATTAAATGTGGATTTAATTGGATTAACCTCCAATTCCAGTTGAAAATACTTTCATGTTATTATAGGATTGTGCTATACAGAAGTATAGCGTGATTTCACCCCTCTCGTGAGGGGTATGACAAAAGCCGGCGGTTACTTGGCGGCTTTCGACACGCTCCAACACCATTACTTTCGCAATTTTCGCCCGCCAACGCAGACGGGATCCCGTGCCGCCATAAGCTTTTCGTAACGTTATGGCGCGACAGCCAACTGCCTGCACCGGCGTCGGAAGTCATGATGGCCCTTATCGCACGCGTATATCGTTCAGATCCCGACGAGCGGCGTAGCGCCACGCGCTACCCGTTGGAGGTCGGTGCGACGTTGCGCGTGTCCGAGGGTGAGCCGATCGACGTGCTGATCTACGATCTGTCGCTGACCGGCTTTCGCATGGAGACGACCGCGGCGCTTGATCTGGAAGAGCCGGTCTGGATCGGCATCGCCGGCACGCGGGTCAACGCAGCCGTCGTGGCCCGGCGCGGACCGACCGGCTATGGTTGCGAGTTCGTCACGCCGATCACCGTTCCCCAGCTCAAAGCGGCGCTGGCGCCGGGGCGGATCGTCCAGCAACTCGACTGGCGCGAGGAAGCGCTCGACTGGCCGGACGACCTCAGCCCTGAGGTCGATTCAACCATCGGGAAATACTGGCTGGCGATATGGCTCTCCATCATTATCGGAGGCGCATTTACGCTTGGTGCCTTATCGCAGTGGCTGTTCTGAATCATTGTCCGCGGCGGCGCGAAGCTGCCCGATCAGCCAGTCGTTCGCGGTACAATCGATCACGAGATGAACCCGGTCACTCATCCCACGATTCGCCACGCTGTGTGGGTCCGAAAGGCGCAGATACCAGGCGCTGCCCGGTTCCATCACGATCTGGCGGTGGTTGAGCAGGAACTCGACCTGGGGATTGGTCGTGATCGGGATATGGATTCGCGCCGCCCCCCATTCGGCGGCGAGATCATGGTCGAAATGCTCCTTGATCACCGAGCCTGGGCTGAGCCGCATCAGCCGGACCGACTGAACCGGGCATTCGAAACGCGCAATCACCGCGCGGACATAGGGCGTCTGGTCGAGCAGCGGCCCGTCCTCGAAGCTGGTTGCGGTCGGATCGGCATAGATCTGCATCACCGGGTGAGTCGCGCCGGCCGTGAAGCGGAGCGGCAGCACGTCCCAGTCACCGTCGTAATTCTGCCGGACGAGATGATCGACCCATTCGCCGCCGACCACGCGATCGAGATCGGCACGCAGCTGATCCGCGTCGAACGAGAAGGGCAGGCGGACCCGGTCGGCGAGAGTGAATGACGATTGTTGCGGCGTTTCGAGCATGATAGGCAAATCGTCCACCGCCGGGCGCACCGCCCGATTTCAGATCAGCCTATCGGCCGCGGGGGCGGTTGGAAAGACGTCGTTCGCGACCTTCATGACAGACCCGGACCTTCTTGACACAGCGCTGCCGATCGACCGTTTCCGGGCGCATGTGCTGGCCGACCCCGCGCTGCAGATGCGGTTGAGCGCGCTTTACGATCTCGCCGCGTTCATCCCGGCAGTGATCGATGCCGCCGGCGCTGCTGGGATCCCGCTCACGGCGGACATGGTGAAGGCGGCGACTCGGCTGGACCCGCTTGACCTCGCACGGTTCGGCGACCCGCCGGTCACCGGCGTCAACATACCCGGCAAGGATTGGCTACCGATCGGGATATTGCCCTCAGGGGGTGAGTTCGTGGTCGACTGGGCCCATTTCGCCGGCAGCCCGCTCACCGCGCCCTTTTTCGAGGAGGCGCTGCATCAGGCGCGCGCGTTGCCGCTCAATCGCCTGATCCGGTACCGCACGCCACTCCTGACACTCGCCGCGACGGTCGGCGAGGATACTCCCGTTCCGGATGGCTTCATCTTCCACCTGTCGCGTTGCGGGTCGACGCTGGTTGCGCAGATGCTCGCATCGGATTCGCGGCACGTCGTCGTATCCGAGGCGTCGCCGATCGATACCGTCGTCCAGCTGGTCGAATCATACCGGGACGTGCCGCTGGCCGAGCGCATCGCCCTGTTGCGTGCGATCGTCGGCGCGTTTGGCGGTGCCGGCACCGGCGATGCCCGTCGCTTTGTCGTCAAGCTGGACAGCTGGCACACGCTCGCGCTGCCGATCTTCCGAATCGCCTTCCCTGACACGCCATGGGTGTTCCTGTACCGCGAGCCCGTCGAGATCCTGGTTTCGCACACGCGCATGGCCGGAATCCAGACCGTGCCCGGCGCGCTGCCGCACGATCCCTATGGCATCGCGAATGCGACGGAGATGCCGATTGATGAATATGGCGCCCGCGCGCTGGGGCGAATCGGCGGCGCGGTGCTCGACCATATCGGCCTGGGCGGTGGGTTGCTGATCAACTATGCGGATCTTCCGGGCGCCGTGGAGGAATCGATCCTGCCGCATTTCGGCATCGAGCCGGACGCCCGGTTGCGCGCCGCCATGCTCGAGGCGGCGGGGCGAGATGCCAAGGCGCCGGCCCGATCCTTCGTCCGCGACGACGAAGCGAAGCAGCAGGCGGCGGACGCTAAGATTCGCGCGCTTGCCGCGGCCCATCTTGACGGAAACCATCTCCGCCTCGAGGCCTTGCGCCTGGCTGCGGACGGATGAGCGCGATCTTCGGGATCGTGCGGTTCGACGGCGCGCCTGTCCCGCCGCGCGAGATCGAGCGCATGGGCAATATGCTGGCACATCGCGGTCCGGACGGGCGGCGGACCATGGTCGGCGGCAATATGGCGATGGGCCATTGCCTGCTCCGGGTGAACACTGAGGATTTTCTCGAAGCGCAGCCGATTCAGGATGGCGACCTGACTCTCGTCGCGGACCTGCGGCTCGACAATCGCGAAGCGCTGGCGGCGGCGATTGGTATCACGGAGTCCGCTCTTTGCGACCTGCCCGACAGCGCGGTGCTGCTGGCCGCGTACCGGCATTGGGGCGCGGACTGCGTGGATTATCTGCTCGGCGATTTCGCCTTCGCGATCTGGGACGCGCGGGCGCACAGCTTGCTGCTCGGGCGCGACCCCATGGGCCAGCGCGGTGTTTATTATCACCATAATGGCTCTTTCTTTGCCTTTGCGAGCGAGATCAAGGCGCTCTGGGCCGTCGAAGGCGTACCGCGCCAACTCTCCGAAGTTGGAATCGGTAGGCGGCTGCTCTTCCCGATCGATCCCCCGTTGGGGACGACGCTCTACGAATCGATCGCCCTGTTGCCGGGCGGTACGCTCCTGCAGCTGGACGACGCGGGTGCGCTGAGCCTGCGCTCCTATTGGGTGCCGGGCGCCGGTGCCGAGCATGTCGGGCATGACGAATCCTATTATCTCGACGCCTATCGCCGGGTGATCGAAGAGGCGGTCGCGTGCCGGGTGCGGCGGTTGATCCGGGCGCCAGCGCTGCTCTTCAGCGGCGGGTTCGACAGCGGCAGTATCGCCGCGCTGGCTGGCCCGATCGTGGCGGCGCAGGGTCGCCGGATCGTCGCCGTCTCCTCGGTGCTGGCGGAGGGCGAGCAGCGCGCGGTCAACGATGCGCGCGCCGCCGCCGAGGCATTCCGGCATTATCCGTTCATCGACCTGCATTATTATGTGCGCGGCGAAGAGAGCATTTTCAGCGACATTGAGGCGTCGTTCGCCGCGACCGACGATAGCGCCGGCACTGCCTATGTCCGGCGCGGCCTGTACAGGATTGCGGCGGAATCCCGCGCGCGCCTGGTGCTGGACGGGCATGGCGGCGATTACACCGTCAATGTCAATGCGCGCGCGATGCTGGGGCGGATCCTGCGTCGCGGCCATTTCCGGCGATTCGTGCGCGAATTCCGGGCGAGGATGCGGACGACGGGGCGTACCGCGTTGCAGTTGTGGCGATATGAAGTCGTCCCGGCACTCGCGCCGCTTCGGGCGCTCGCCGCGGTCGAGTCCCTGCGGCGTGGAATAAAGCCGATCTGGCAGACCCGCCCGGTGAACGACGCGTTCGCCCGGTCTATGTTCGATCGTGGTGCGATCGACGCTTCGCGGCTGCGCCAGCCCATGCCGGTCCATAATCGCTGGCGCGAACGCTGGCTGCATTTGTTGCGCAAAGTCGTGGCCCAGCCGCCCGCCCAGGCGACGCTCGCGGCCGCACACGGTCTGGAGTTATCGCGCCCGTTTCATGATAAAAGGGTTGTCGAGCTTGGCCTCGCCATCCCCGAATCGCTGCAGTTCAAGGAGGGGCTGGAACGTTACCTCGCCCGTCATGCCTTCGCGGATATTCTGCCAGCGCGTCTTTTAGCGCGCGGGCCAGGCAACGATGCCGAGGAGCCGGATCTCTTCCGGATGGCGAATGAGAGCGCATCCGCCGCGCTTGCCGAAGCGCGCGCGCTCGACCGCGACGGTCGGCTGTCGCGCTATATGGACTTCGACAGGCTGGGAGAGATGATCGCGGGCGCGGATGAATCGCGCATGGCGGATCATCGGCGGCTTCACGTCGCCACCAGGGTAATCGCGCTGGCGCGCTTCATCGCCTGGTTTGAACGCAACAATCTCTAAAATCGCCCGCGCGCGAAATCGTCAGGGATTCCGGGCGCCCCGCTAAACCGACGGCGATCTCAGGACCCGTAGGGTCCGTAAGTCGGCGTACTGCCATCGGTGGCGGCGTTGACGTGCGCCTCAGTCGACCGCGATTCGGAAACGATCACGCGCGGCGTCGACCATGGTTTGCGGGTACCGGCGATCACCGAAATATCCAGCGCAGACCCGGCAAGCGAATCGCTCGAAATTTCGGTTACAGACTTGTTCGAAAGCATGATCAACTCTTCCCCACGTCGCGCGGTGCACCCGGTTACTAGCGGAGTGGTTTATGACAGAGGGCTGCCGATCGCGCAACATGCGTATCTACAGCAATCGGAGAAAACTTCTTCGGGGAGCGGCACGCGCCCCGCTCGATGACCGAGAAGAAACCGGATTGGTTGTAAATATTCGCCACGTTGCTGTGGCCACCGAAGGCCGTAAGCTCGTGATTCTCCGAGAGCGGTACTGACTGCGCCGGTGAGTTTCCCAAACTTTGCTATTGTGTCTGTTCGGGGGATGCGTACATTTGCAGAGACGACGCGGGGGGCGGATGTTCGCGACGGCCCCCCATGATAGTGTGAGGGGCTGCCATGACAGATTTTTACCTAGGCGAAATCAAGGCGTTCGGGTTTAATTTCGCGCCGCGTGGTTGGGCAACCTGCTCGGGGCAGATTCTGCCCATCGCCCAGAATACCGCTCTGTTCGCGCTGCTTGGTACGCAATATGGCGGCAACGGCCAGACGACCTTCGCGCTTCCCGATCTGCGGGGGCGCGCGCCGGTCCACCGGGACGGCACCAATCCCGTCGGCACCCAGGCCGGCCAGGAGACGGTGACGCTTCTAACCACCGAGATACCTTCCCACGCCCATGTGCTCTATGGAACGTCCGCCGCGGCAAACAAGCGGCCGGCCACCGGCAACACCTTCGCGACGGATAATTCGCCAAACGCGGATTTCTACGCGCGCGGCCATGTCCTGGTGCCGCTTGCGCCGAACGCGATCGGCCCAGCGGGCGGAAGCCAGCCGCATAGCAATATGCAGCCCTACTTGGCCATAAATTATTCTATTGCGATCACGGGTATCTTCCCGTCGCGCAACTGACAATGACAACCTCGGCTACACGCCAGGGAGAATGACATGACAACTCCTTATCTCGGTGAAATCAAGATGTTCGGCGGCAATTTCGCGCCCCGAGGCTACGCCATGTGCAATGGGCAGCTGATGTCGATTGCCCAGAACACCGCGCTGTTCTCGCTGCTTGGCACCACTTATGGCGGCAACGGAGTACAGACCTTTGCGCTGCCCAATATGCAGGGCCGGCTGCCGATGAATCAGGGGACGGGCCCGGGTCTCACCCCGCGCGTCATCGGCGAAATGAGCGGCACCGAATCGGTCACGCTGCTGAGCACCCAGATGCCGATACACAACCACGCATTCAACGCGACATCGGACACCGGGATTCTGACGGGCCCTTCGGAAAAGGCGTTGCCTGCCGCGCCGGTGAATCCGTCCCCGCCACCACCTGCGACCTTCTACGTCGTGCCGGGAACGAGCACGATGAACGTCGTTCCGATGGCGGCAACCAGCGTCGGTCTGGACGGCGGCAACTTGCCGCATGAAAACCGAATGCCCTTTTTGTGCGTCAACTTCATCATTGCCGTCGAAGGCATATTTCCCAGCCGCAACTAGTCTCCGGAGATTTCGATCATGACCCAACCTTTCATTGGCGAGATCAAGACCGTCGGATTCAATTTCGCGCCGACCAATTATGCGGCGTGCGACGGGCAGATTCTGTCGATCGCTCAGAATACCGCTTTGTTCTCGATCCTCGGAACCACATATGGCGGCAACGGCCAGACGACCTTTGCGCTGCCCAACATGCAGGCCAATTCGCCGATGCATCCCGGGACCGGAGCTGGGCTCAGCACCTATGACTTGGGCGAAGTCGGCGGCGTGCCGAGCGTCACGCTGACCGAGTCGCAGTTGCCATCTCACAATCATGCGCTCAACAGCGCCACCCTGACTCCGGCGAATGCGGCGCAGAACGTCGGGGTACCCACAAGCACCGCGTTGCTGGGCCTTTCGGCGCCAGGCATGGCCTATGCCGATGCCGCGACTCCGGCGGTTGCTATGGCGCCGAACGCGATTCTCCCGACCGGCGGCTCGCAGCCACATGCCAACCAGCAGCCTTATCTCGTCATCATGTTCGTGATCGCGTTGTACGGCATCTTCCCGTCACGCAACTGATACGCGCGACCGGCGACATTTTCGTGACCATATCCGAGACGCCGCCGGCATTCGAATTGCCGGCGGAGTTGCTTTCCCAAGGCTATCGGCTTCGCCCTGAGGCGGACGAGGATACGCCGTTCCTGATGGCGCTGTACGCCTCCACGCGCGAGGCCGAACTCGCGCCGATCACCGACTGGAGCACCGAACAGAAGCAGGCCTTTCTCGCTCAGCAATTCGGTGCGCAGCGCCATCATTATCGTACGGTACTGAACGGTTGCGTCTTCGACGTGATCGAGCATGACGGGAGCCCAATCGGGCGGCTATATCTGGAAGAGCGCGTCACCCAGGTCCATATCGTCGATATCGCGCTAATGCCCGAATGGTGCGGCAAGGGCGTGGGAAGCCTTATTCTGAACGCGCTGATCGAGGTCGCGCTGGCCAGGGGCAAAGGGGTCGGCATCTTCGTCGAACGCTATAATCCCGCGCTGCGGCTCTACCGCCGTTTGGGCTTCACCGAAATTTGCGATACGGACGTCTATCTCGAAATGGAGCGCGTCGCCGAAACGTCGGTCAGTTGAAGGTCGCTTCGTATTGGATGCCGGTTGGATTCTGTGCGACCGGGACCAGGAATATTTCGTTCGCACCCATCGCCGGGTGCGCCAGACCAAATATCTGCTGCCGCAGAACGCGTTCGTCGGTCGACTGGAACAGCAGGGCAAAGGGCGCACGGAGGCCATCGGCTACCGCGGTGGACTTGAGCTGCCTCGCTTCGATGAGCGTCAGGACGATCGCTGGATCGGAGCCGATGATGGTGAAATCGGTTCCGACATGAGGTTCGAATTCCTGGCAGACGGTCATTGCGTCGATCATATATGTCCCCGGTTGGTGCCGGCGGCCTCGCCGCCCCTTTGACGGCGGAAATGCCTGATCGACGGGCGACAATCAAGATCGCCAGAGTATGATCGGTGCCCTTCGAACTGTGGACGTTACGGCCGCCGCTCATCGCGGATTCAGACGAAGCACCCCAGTTCGGAAAGGTTCGGCGCAACCGGATAGCCGGTTACCTTGACCCCGGCCGCATCCAGCCAGGCGTGGGCGTCGATCGGCTTGTCACTGCCCTTGCCCGCGCCGAAATGCATTACGCTGCCAATACCACGCCGCTTCAGCATGGCATGGGCGGCCATTGCTTGTTGCAGGCACACCGACTTGAACGGCATCCAGGGTGCAGCCGTGCGCACCGCCCAGCCAATTTCCCGGGCCGTGCGTGCGTGCGCCTCGGCCGCATTCGCCGCGCTGGCGAGAACGCGCGGATCGTTTGGTGGAACGAACGCGCCGAAACGCTTTGCAAGCTTGCGGAACGGATAGATCGCCAGCGAAATCCGCGCGATCGCCATGCTCGCGCTGGCCTCGATGACGAGCAGCTGCCGCCGTGGCCCCATCACGAGTGCGGTGCGGACCTTATGGGCGATGGACTGAGACTGCGCCATGCTTCTCCATTTCCGCCAGGAAGCTGTTGACCTCGGCCTCGCAATCTTCGGGTGACACATCGAATTCGCGCTGCAGCTCGGCATAGACGGTCGCGGCATCGCTGGGCGTCTCGATCAGCTCCCAGATCCGCGCCCCGACTTCGTTGACGCCGATATATTTGCCGTGCTCCGCGCTCATCATCATGATCTCGTCGCCCACCCGGGCGCTGAGCCAATCTCCCTTCCGCTCGATCAACGTGCGATCCTTTCGTCGTGCCTATCGGACAGCGGATAGCCCAAACGCGCCATCATGTCAGCGTGATCCGCCTCGATTTTGGCGGCCTGCTCCGCAGTGAGCTCATCAAGCCACGCGCCTGATACGCCGCGCCGGAAGAAGCCGCCGGCCACGGTTGCCCGCGGGGCCTCGCGAAAGCCGCGCTCGGTCTCCTGCTTCTTGAGCTCGCTGAAATTGGCAAAGCGCGCCGCCTGCTCGGCTTCGTCAGCGCTGATCTCGATCCCGGCAAAGGCAATTGCGCGCCGGAAAACGCCAGGCGCGTCGGCTTGCATATCCTCGTAGCGGACGAGATGGATCGGAATATCGGCCTGATCGAGCCAGCCGGCGTTGTAGCCGTCCCACCGCGGCAATTGCTGGCGAAGCTGATTCGGCTGCCGATCGCGCTGGCCGCAGAATGCCGCCTTTTCATCGGCCATGAACGCGATCGACTGGTCGATCGTCTGGCTGCTGTGATTGGCCAGGCTCGGCGCCACGTCCCGTGGGTCCCGAACGATCAGGATCGCGCCATCGGCGCCCTTGAGCCCGCCAAGCAACGGCTCGCCATTGGCGGTATAGGTCCAGGCATCATGCGTCTTGACGAACCGGACATCGCCGATCCGGGCTTCGAGCCCGTCGAGGTCGCCCTGCCCAGCGTCGCGCGCGATCTCCTCATAGATGCGGGGACGCAGGCGATCGCTCTCTTCGTGCGTCAGGAGCCCGGACGGAAACAGCGCGATATTGTCGAACCAGCTCCGCGCGCTGGCGATGCCGCTATGCTCCGGCAAGTTGTTGATATCGACCGGGCTCTCCTGCCGCAGATTCGCGACCAGCATCCGGAACCAGGTGTTGCCCGATTTCGGATAGGAGGCGAGCCAGAAGGTTCGTCTCAAGCCGCTCGCTCCAGCAGATCAAGCTCGCGCCAATGCGCCTCGAGCCAGCCGATCACCGCGGGGAATCGCGCGAAATTGATTTCGCGGGTCAGCGTGAAGATACCGGCGCGTTGCGCGATGGTCGCGGCGGCCTGGAAGTACAGGTCCATCTGCGCCATTCGCCGCACCATCGCCGGGCGATAGGCGTTGTTGCGCACCATCAGCCCGGCATCGACGATATTTGGCCGCGCGATGCCCGGCGCGAACGGAGGCCGCGCCTCGCGCAGCACATAGATTGCGGCGAGCGGCAAGGCCGAGGTGGTGGCGGCGCGCGGCTCGACATAATATTTCTGGATCGCGGACCGCACGGGGGCGGCGCGGCGTTCGGCGAGCGCCAGCCGGTCGATCGAATTCTGCCACAGCTTCAACTGGCGGCCATCGGGCTCCACCCAGGGGCTGCCGTCTGCATGGATCGAGAGGCCACAGAAATCGTCGGTGACGAGGTCATAGCCTGCATCGACCAGCGCCGCCGCCAGGGTCGATTTGCCCGCACCCGAGGGGCCGCAGAACAGCACGGCGCTGTCGTTGACCCGCACTGCGCTGGCATGAAGCACGATCCGCCCGCGCTGATGGAGGAGGATGCCGAAGCCGGTGCCGCTGACAAAGACCGCTGCCTCTTCCGCTGAGACGGTGCTTTCGGTTTCGAACAGGATCTCGCGGCCGCCGGTTAGCAACATGCGGAGGATGCCCGGAATGGTGAGAAGGAAATGCTCGCCGGCGAGCTGCCAGGTCGGCCCGCTCGCTGTCGCGCCTTCGAGCGCGAGCGGCACGGCGCCGCTGCGGATCGTGATGTCGGGGGCCGAGCTAGCTGATTCGTCGGGAATCAGGCCCGGGAGCGCGATCTCGCTGGAAACGCCAAGTCCCGAAACAATATAGGAAAACAAGCGCTCACCCCTAAGATACTGCCGCTGGGCGGCGACGTTCCAGCAGCGCCGCCTGCCTTCTGGCCAATCTGGTGTTCCGACGCAACCACCCGACAGCTTGCCGGCGCTTCGCAAATGCTGGCGAAGCGCGGCGGGCTGCGGCATGGTCGGAGCATGAACCCGGTCTATACATCGCTCGGCACCACCATCTTCGAGGCCATGTCGGCGCGCGCACGGGCGACCGGCGCGATCAATCTGGGGCAGGGCTTCCCCGATGGGCGGGGTCCCGAAGACGTGCTGGCCGAGGCCGCGCGGGCGCTGATCGAGGATTCGAACCAGTATCCGCCGATGCCCGGCACGGCGGCGCTGCGTCAGGCAGTCGCTGACCATTACCGCGTGCATCAGGGGCTCGACCTGGCGTTCGAGGAGGTGATCGTCACTTCGGGCGCGACCGAGGCGATTGCCGCCGCGATCTTCGCGCTCGTGTCGCCGGGTGATGAAGTGGTGATGTTCCAGCCGATGTACGACGCCTATCTGCCGCTGGTCGAGCGGGCAGGCGGGGTGGCGCGGTTGGTGCGGCTCGAGCCGCCTGAATGGCGCATCACCGCTGAAGCGCTTGCCGGCGTGGCCGGCCCGCGGACGAGGCTCGTCATCCTCAACAGCCCGCTCAACCCGACCGGCACGATGACCAGTGTCGAGGAGTTGCAGCTGCTCGCCGATTTCTGCACGAGCCATGATGCGATCGCGATCTGCGACGAGGTGTGGGAACATGTCGTGTTCGACAATGCGGTCCACCGCCCGCTGATCGGTTTCCCGGGCATGCGTGAGCGGACGGTGAAGATCGGATCGGCCGGCAAGATCTTCTCGCTGACGGGCTGGAAGGTCGGCTGGATGTGCGCCGCACCGCCGATCGCCCAGGTGCTGGCCAAGGCGCACCAGTTCCTGACCTTCACCACCCCGCCAAACCTGCAGGCGGGTGCGGCTTATGGCCTTGGCAAAGACGCTGCCTATTTCGTGGAGATGCGCGCCGGATATCAGCGCTCGCGCGACCGGCTCGCGGCTGGACTGACCAAGCTCGGTTATGCGGTGCTGCCGAGTGCGGCGACCTATTTTCTGTCGATCGACCTGCCGCGATCTGGTGTGAACATGGACGATGTCGCTTTTTGCGAATGGCTGATCGAGGAGGCGGGGGTGGTCTCGGTGCCGGTCTCGGCTTTCTATGCACAGGACCCCGTCACCAGCGTGGTCCGGCTGTGCTTTGCCAAGCAGGATGCGACGCTGGATGCGGCGCTGGAGCGGATGATCAGGCGGCCCTGAGCGCTCGATCCGGCCTGAATTATGTCATGCCTATCGGCCCTTTTGAGGCAAAGTGCCATTGTGTCGCGCGCAATATTATCGTTGTATATCAATATATTAGTTAAATCTCCAACATTTCGCCTGTGTTGGAAAGTGTGACATAATTCATCAGGCCTGGTCCAACAAACTCCGCTCAGACGGCCAACGATGTTGCGTGATCGCTATTCGCGGGATGTCTCGAGCAATTGTAGCCACCTCGCGAAGATCAATCGCCCGTATGCGCTACTTCCGATCTGATAAGCGCCGAGAGAGTAGCCGTCATTTGCTTCCACCAGCGCCGTTTCGCCTGACGCCAAAATGCCAAAGTCGATGCCATAAGCGACGGGCGCTTCGCCCGATTGGGCATAATCTTTGACAGCCGTGGTGACGACATCCAGATCAAGCGTCACGCCCTCATCGCCGTCATAATGGTCGATTGAGACAAGGTCGGTTCCGATGACATAAACGCGATATTCCGATCGCCAGGCGACAACGTCGGAGCACCATACCGGCTCGTGCCGACTTGTCCCGCCTGTGTGATAGAAATCGCCATGGTTCGAAAAGACGCGTCCTGTGAAGATTTTTGCCCGGGATGCCGGCTTAGCAAAGATGGGTACGCCCGCGTCGTGGAGGCGCGTTCGGACATTTCCCAATGTCTCCTGCCAGACATTGCGATGCAGGTACTTCCTTAACGAGGCTGGATAATATCTCGCGTCGGGAATGGGAATCTTCAGCTGGCGCATCGCGCCGTGCATGCAATCGATATTGCCAAATACGAGAGATCGGCTTGTCAAAGGAAGCTGGCGCCGCTGAATACGCTTCGGGGTATAGAGCTGGGTATCGATCCCCTTTTGGATGCAATGATCGCGTACCAGCACGCTTTCGTGCATCAGCCGGCCGCTGCCCTCTTCCTGTATGAACGCAACGTCAAACACTCAGGGCCTCGCTGGTGGAGTCTTAAATCTATTCGGCTTTGACCGATATGCCGCCACAGGCTTCAACGGCGGTTGCCCAGCTCGGTGGATACGACAAGTATAGGTCGGAGGCTCGGAGAATATCACACCTTATCCAACAAACCCCGCTCGGTGAGATACCCCGTCACCAGCCGGGCCGGCGTCACGTCGAAGGCCGGATTGGCGGCGCCCGATGCCGTCACGCGGATGCTCCCGCCTTCGCCGGCGACATGGGTGACCTCGTCGGCACTGCGTTCCTCGATCGGCACGTCAGCCCCGGTCGCGGTTCCGGCATCGAAGGTCGTGTAGGGCAGGGCGACATAGAAGGGGACGTCATTGTCCTTCGCCGCGAGCGCCTTCAGATAGGTGCCGATCTTGTTGCAGACATCGCCGTTCGCGGTGACGCGGTCGGTTCCGACGATCACTGCATCGACCTGGCCCTGCATCATCAGATGGCCGCCGGCATTGTCGGCGATCACGGTATGCGGCACGCCGTGGCCGGTCAGTTCGAAGGCGGTGAGCAAGGCCCCCTGGTTGCGCGGGCGGGTCTCGTCGACCCAGACATGGATCGGGATGCCGGCATCATGGGCGAGATAGATCGGCGCCGTCGCGGTGCCGTAATCGACCGTGGCCAGCCAGCCGGCGTTGCAGTGCGTCAGGATGTTGAGCGGGCGGTCCGGATTCTTCGCATGAAGGGCGCGGAACAGCTCGAGGCCATGTTCGCCGATCGCTCGGTTGAGCTCGACATCCTCGTCGCAGATCGCATCGGCCCGGGCGAAGGCGGCGGCTGCGCGCTCGGCAGGGGGCAGTGGCCGCACCGCATCGGCGATCTTGTCGAGCGCCCAGCGCAGATTGACCGCAGTTGGCCGCGACGCGAGCAATGTCGCATAAGCGGCGTCGAGCCCGGCATCCGAGCCGTCCTCGGCCAGCGCCATCGCCAGGCCATAAGCCGCCGTCGCCCCGATCAGGGGCGCACCGCGCGTCCACATCTCGCGGATCGCCTGCTCAGCCTCGGCCATGCTACGCAGCTCGACCCAGACGATCTTCCATGGCAATTCGCGCTGATCGAGAATGCAGGCGCCGCGCCCATCAGCGGTGCGCTTGATCGAGCGCTGGTGCGTGCCGTCGAGCTTCATGCGTCCACATCCTCGAAAGTGGCGATATCGCCGGTGCCGCCATTGCGATCGATCAGCAGCGCCGAGAGGCCGGCCTCCCGCGCGGCGGCGATCTCCTGGGGCGTGTCCGACAGGAACAGGATATCGGTAGCCGCGAGGCCGACCGCATCGGCGATTGCCTGATAGGATGCGGCGTCGCGCTTCGACCCGGTGGTCGTGTCGAAATAGCCCGAGAAGAGTGGGGTGAGATCGCCGGCATCGCTATGTCCGAACAGCAATTTCTGCGCGGCCACCGACCCTGAGGAGAAGACATAGAGTGCGATGCCCGCCGCGTGCCAGCGCCGCAGCGCCGCCATTGCGTCGGGATAGATATGCCCGGTAAAGGCGCGCTCGCGATAGCCGTCCGCCCAGATCATCCCCTGCAGCGTCTTGAGCGGGGTCGCCTTGCGATCCTCGTCGATCCAGCGTGTCAGCGTCGCGATCGGATCACCCGCCTCCATCGCTACAACCTCGGCGAGGATCGGCGCAGTCTCATCCGGATGGGCGGCCACGAAAGCGGGCAACCGCGCCCGCGCATAGGGAAACAGGGTCTCGGCAACAAAGGCGATGCTTGAGGTCGTGCCCTCGATATCGGTCAGGATGGCGCGGGGCATTCAGGCGAGGGCTGGCTCGTGGCGCGGGAAGCGCGCCGCGATATCGTCGCCAGTGAAGCGCGCGACCCAGCCGTCCGGGTTCACGAACAGCCGGATCGCGGTGAAGCGCGGGGCGGGCCCCATATCGAACCAATGGCGCATGCCGGCGGGCACCGAGATCAGATCGCCTTTGGTGCAGAGCATGTTGAAGACGCGGCCTTCGTGATGGAGCGTGAACAGCCCTTCGCCATCGACGAAGAAGCGCACCTCATCTTCGCCATGCGTATGTTCCGACAGGAATTTGCCGCGCAGCGCTTCGCGGTCGGGATGGTCGGGCGCGAGCGCGACGACGTCGACCGATTGATATCCGGCCTCGGCCTTCAACGCCTCGATCTCGGGCGCGTAGACCTGCAGGATCGCGGACGGCTCGGGCAGGTCGCGGGTCGGCCAGCGCTCGAAGCGGACGCCGATGGTGGCCAGCTCAGCCGCAATCGCATCGCCGTCCGCCGTGTCGAGCAGCGGCGCGGTGCCGTCCGCCTCGTCGAAAACCTGCAATCGGCTCATCGCCTGCCTCCCTGCCGGAATGTGAGCTCGGCGAGCTCGGTGGCGATCATCCATTCGACCGCCTCGATCACCCGCTCGGCCTCGGCCATGTCGCGGCCCCAGCCGTACAGGCCGTGCCCGCGGATAAGATAGGCGGGCGGCGCGCCTGGCGCCAGCAGGCGTGGTGCCACGGCAGCATCGATCACGGCCATGTCCTGGCTGTTATCGACGATCGGCAGCGTGACTTCCGTTTCATGGGTGACGATGCCGGGCAGGGCCTTCAGCATCTCATGGTCGGCCAGCGTGTAGCGGTCGGCCTCGGGAAAGGCGCGGGTCAGGCCTACAGCAGCGGGAGAATGGCTGTGGAGGACTGCACCCACCTCGGGGAAATCGCGATAGAGTGCGAGGTGGAGCGCGGTCTCGGCGGAGGGCTTCTTGCCGTCGAGCGCGTGGCCCGCTGCATCCACGCGCATCACGTCATGTTCGGTCAGCCGGCCTTTGTGGCGTCCGGAGACGGTCACCGCGAAGCTGCCGTCATTCAGCCGCATCGAATAATTGCCGGCGGTCGCCGGCGCCCAGCCCTTCGAATCGAGCCAGCGCCCGACCGATACAATCGCTGCTCTCGCGTCGAGCGTGCTGGCAGCCATTGGGTGCGAATCCTCAGGAGATGGAGCGGGTAGCGGGAATAGGGTTAGGTGATTGATTTATTAAGAGTATTGCCCTGCGAGCGGCGCTTTAGGTCCTCAAAGGCTCTGAAAACGCCAGTTCAAGGCATTTTCAGGTAATTCTTCTGCGCTTCATACCCCTTTTTGCCGGGATTTCCCTTACCATAGCACATTGGCGGATGCCAGGAATCGCTGGTGGAACCTAGCTTTCCGGCATGCGCCGGTGCGCGACCAAAGCGGCCTGAGGCTCGGCTGTGCAATCGCATCCGCCAAATGATCGCCATCCGGAACCAAACATTTGGACGTCGAAACCTGTCGCCTCTTCACGCAGCTGATCAGTGGGCTGCCTGGCTGGGCCGATAAATCCGGATGCGGCTTAAACGCAGAAGCAGACGTCTTTCAGGCCTGTCGCAGGGATTCTTCATTCGGCCAACTCGGTCTCTCATCGGCAACGAGGGGCTGGTTTCGAGCAGGGAGTCATGGCGACGGACTCGTCCATACTTTGCTTACGCGGGCGTGATATATTCCCTCACAAGCTGGCAGCGGGATCTTCCAATTGGACAATATGACGAACTCCGATGTCTTCGGGCATCTGCGTGAGAAGCAATATTCCCCACAAGCGTTCGAAACCGGGCACGCTGCATATGACCGTTTCCTCGCCGGTGCGCTGAGATGGGAGGCGAACTTTCGCCGCCTCGAAGCCGCTGGAAGCAATGATCGCTCTGTCCTCGAAAGCGAAATGCCGTTCCTTGTCCAGATTGAGGAAGAGCCGTCCGACAGTCTCGGGCGGGCCATGCTGATCAACGCTTACGCCATGCCCAGTCGTGGAGATGGCTGGGTCGACGAGCAATCGAAGATGCGCGGCGCTTGCGATATCTTCTATGACTTCACCCGCGGCCTGCCCCATGCCCGTATCACTGTCGATGATGCCGCGGCGCTTCTGAACGAGATTCCCGAAGCGCTCATGCAAGACAAGCTGCAGCTCTTCGATGAGCTGTTCTTCAAGTCCTTCCCGCACAATGCCGCGGCACCGCTTCGCGAGGCGATGAGCGACTTTCTCGAGCGTTTTTACGATCAGGACATATTGGCCTGCTGGGATGCCGAGGCAATCATCGCGCGGCACGAGCGCCTTTGGGTCTATTTCGGCCGCGACCCTCTGGACTTGCCTTTCTATCGTGAGCGCAAGCGAGTGTTTGATCTGGCGCGGCAGCAGGCGGCGCGCTTCATCGCTGAACTAGGGCCTGTACATACCCGCTTCGCGACTTCGGATAGCGGCACTCCACTAGGCCTGCCCCCCGAGCTGAGACTCGAGTTCCAGGCCGAACTGGCGGCAGCATCAAAGGCAGCGCGTGGTCAGATGATCGCCGATTCCTGCCGGGCCCACCTCCGGCGCGCCTCATCAAAGGATGCTGATCGCTGGGCGACCGCGGGCGTTCCGCTTCTTGCCTCGAACCTGAGAATGCCGCACGCGGATCTCATCGCGCAACTCCGGCTGCCGATGGATCTGACACAGGATCAAGCCTGCGCAATTCTCGAATATATGGCGCTGCATGGATCGCGCCATACAGTAAGTCACCCCATGCTCGACTATCCGCTGGCGGCGAGGCTCGCGCGTTCTCTGCCGGTCGGCCGCGCAGATCTGGAGCGGCTGGTAAAGAACACGGGCTACAAAACCGACCAGTCGGTCAAGGACATCCTGATCGACGCGCTGCGCGGAGAGAAGCGCGGGCCTCTGGAGCGACTGCTGAGGCGGTTCTTCCCGCGGGCCTTCAGCCCCGAGGATCGACCGGCACTCTGGGCCGACTGGATCGACGCAAAGCGAAAAATGCTCGTCACCGAGATTGCGACGCGTCCACCCCTGGGCGTGGCCGCACCCGCGTCAGCGCAGGTTGGGGATTGGGGCGGCGTCCGGGGTCAGGTTTATGACCTCGATGTGGTCGGATATGCGAAGCGCGTTGCCCTTGCGCAGTCGAATGGCGCGGATATCGCGACATCGCTCGATGATCTTCGCAGCCTGGGGGCGATGATACGCGCGAACCTCGAGGTACTTGAAGCCTCGCATGCGCTTGCGGACGTCGCGGCGCTTCGTGTGGCAGCGGATCCTTTGGTCGGAGGGACGGACACCGGCACGAAACAGCCGTCGCTTTTCGGATTATGGGCTGCGCCGACGCCGAGTCAGCTTGCCGAATGCGAAAGACGGACACTTGCCGCGCTAGATCGACTGATCGCCCGCATCGCGCTGTGCGAGAGGCATCCGGACCTGATGCCATATGAGGCACGCATGTGGGATATGACCAAAGGGCAAGATTTTTCTTTCAGTCTGACCTTGCTCGTCCATTCGATCAACATGGTCACCCGGGATGGCGTTCCTGACGGGCTTTTCGAACGGCTTGACGGCTTCGATTTCTCGCTACTGGACGGTCCTTATATCGTGGATACGGAGCCCAGCTTCTCCACATGGGAACTCGAGTGCTGGCGCAGTTCGATCCAGGCGCTCGCGGCACTGCCGGAAAAGGTTGCAGGCCCCCGGATCGAAGCGATAGCCCAGACCGTATTCGCTCCGGAACTCGATCCAGACCGTTGTGATTACACCTTCGCACCGAAGGGATATGGGCAGGACGTTCTTGCTACCGCAGTGATCCGTACACTTATGGCGATGCCGGAGGCAACCGGCGCTCCGACCCTTGTCCGATTGCAGGCGCGTGCAAGTTCCGAAAGATTGCAGGATCGGTTTTACGATGCGATCCGAACGGTCAGGTAGAAGAAATGACGGTGGAGCTGCTCGCAACTTTTCGGTGTTGGGGGCCACGAAACCATTTCAGGCTGGATGTTTTGGCTCGGGCGTAAAAAGGCGACAGAATTGGGCGCCTGTCAGTCCGTGAGACGAGATGGTCCGGGTTTTCCGACAGGCCAGCGGCAAGTTGGAGCGGGTAGCGGGAATCGAACCCGCGTATTCAGCTTGGAAGGCTGCTGCACTACCATTGTGCTATACCCGCGCTGGCGCCGAATTACCGACAAGGTGGCGATGGCGCAAGCGCCCCGGATGTGCAACGAGCAACTCCAAGGATTCTGGGTACTTAAAGGGATTCGCAATGGCGCGTATCGCGATCGTCACTGGCGCCGGCAGCGGCATAGGTCGCGCGGTGGCGCTTGCGCTCAGGGAAGCGGGCTGGTCAGTCGCGCTGGCGGGGCGCAACGCCGCCACTATCGAGGAGACCGCGCGTCTCGCCGGTGGCGCACGGATGCTGCCGGTGGCAACCGATGTGACCAATCCCGCTGCGGTCGACGCATTGTTCGCGCAGGTCGCGAAAACCTTCGGGCGGCTCGACCTGTTGTTCAACAATGCCGGGGCCAGTGCGCCGGCGGTCCCGCTCGACGAACTGCCGGTGGAGACGATCTGGGAGATCATCGACGTCAACCTGACCGGCAGCATGCTCTGCGCCCGCGCCGCGCTCGGCATGATGCGGAAGCAGACGCCGCAGGGCGGGCGGATCATCAACAACGGCTCGGTCTCGGCGATGCTGCCGCGGCCGATGTCGGCGCCCTATACCGCCAGCAAGCACGCCATCACCGGCCTCACCAAGGCGCTGATCCTCGACGGGCGCGCCTGCAATGTCGCCGCCGGGCAGATCGATATCGGCAATGCGGTGACCGAGATGAGCGGACCGATGGCGACCGGCGTACTCCAGGCCAATGGCAGCACCAGCCCGGAGCCGCGCATGGACGTCGCGCATGTCGCTCGGTCGGTCGTCCATATGGCGAGCCTGCCGCTCGACGCGAACATCCCGTTCATGACGATCATGGCGACGGCTATGCCGCTGTTCGGGCGCGGGTAAAGCAAAGCGCAGGCTTATCCTTCACGGCTTGCTTACCATTCTCGCGCTAGACCGCGCGCGATGTATCATGATGCCGCTCTCGCCCATGTGGCCAAGGCCGATCCCCGCCCCCGATCCGCAGTCAGCACCGGTGTCGGCATGGTCGGGCTGGCGGGCATGCTCACCTGGATCGGCGTCGCTCGCTGGTTCGGGATGGATGGGCCCTATGCGGCATTGGTCAATGTCGCTGCCTGCGCGGTGCCGATGGTGCTGTGGTCAGTGTTCGTCGACAAGGTCCATCGCAACCCTTCCACCGGCATGGACTGGTCGAACCCCAAGCCGTGGCGTGAGACGCTCGACATCAGCCTGACCAAGCTTGCCGGCCTGTGGCTCACCTGGGCGGGGATGGCGCTGATCTACGGCACCGGGCGCTTCTATTGGGAGGGCAATTTCGCCTTTTCGATGTGGTGTTTCGAGGTCGCCGCGCCGATCCTGTTCGTCACCTCGGTCCCCTATATCCTGTGGCTCGATCGCTACGCGGTGGAACCGAAGGACGGCTGCTGGTCGGTGGGCGCCTGGTTGATGGGGCTGAAGGAGCCGGTCGATCGCGAGGCGATCTTCAACCATCTGCGCAGCTGGGGCGTGAAGGGATTCTTCACTGCCTTCATGGTGGCGATCGTGCCGGGCGGCTTTGGCGATTTCATTCGCGGCGACATCAGTCATGTGCTGCACGATCCGGTCGCGCTGGCCAACTGGCTGATCACCTTCATGTTCATGATCGACGTCGCCTTTGCGACCGCCGGTTACATTGTGGCGCTACGCCCGCTCGATTCGCACATCCGCACCGCCAACCCGTTCGCGGCGGGGTGGATGGCGGCGCTGATCTGCTATCCGCCCTTCATCCTGATGGGCGATGGCGGCCCGCTCGATTATCATATCGGCACGGCTGACTGGACTCACTGGTTCCAGGGCCAGCCGCTATTGCTGGCGCTGGTCGGCGCGGTGCTGGTCGGGCTGACTGCGATCTATGCCTGGGCGACGATCGCGTTCGGCTTCCGCTTCTCGAACCTCACGCATCGCGGCATCCTGACGCACGGGCCCTATCGGTTCTCACGCCACCCGGCCTATCTCTCGAAGAATTTGTTCTGGTGGATCTCGACCATCCCGGTCCTGACCACTGGCAGCATCGTCGACGCGGCGCGCGCGACCTTGCTGATGTGTGCGGTGAGCGGGGTCTATTACTGGCGGGCGCGGACTGAGGAGCGGCATCTCGGGCTTGATCCGGCTTACCGGGACTATTCGGCCTGGATGGAGCGCAACGGCGCGGTGCCGAGGTTTATTGCATGGGCGATAGGGAAATCCCCCTCCCGCTTGCGGGAGGGGCTAGGGGAGGGCGTGTCAACAGACGCCGCTCCTTTGGACAGGCCCTCCCCCAGCCCCTCCCGCAAGCGGGAGGGGAGTAGTTAGAACCGCATCTCGTCGTACACCTTGCTGACATCGCCGCCCCAGGCGACGTGATATTTGTCCAGCAACAACTCAGCCGGCACCTTGCCCGACCGCACGATCTCGCGGAGCGGATCGAGGAAGCCGGTCTCGTTGCTGCCCGACGCATCGACGCGGTTGCGCGCCGTGAGCCCGGCATTGGCGATATCCAGCACCTGGCCCGCGATATCGCGCAGCTTGCCGCCGCCGGGGATCGGCGCGTCCAGCGCGAGTTTCGGCACCGCATCGCGCAGCGCCTGGCGCTCCTCGATCGTCCAGTGCTTCACCACATCCCATGCCGCATCGAGCGCAGTGCCGTCATAGAGCAGCCCGACCCACAGGGCCGGCAGCGCGCAGATGCGACCCCAGGGGCCGCCGTCCGCGCCGCGCATCTCGAGGAACGTCTTTAGCCGCACCTCGGGGAAGGCGGTCGAGAGATGGTCGTTCCAGTCGTCGAGCGTCGGCTTCTCGCCCGGCAGCACCGATAGCCGGCCTTCGAGGAAATCGCGGAAGCTGAGGCCCGCTGCATCGATATAGCGGCCCTCGCGGTAGACGAAGTACATCGGCACATCGAGCGCGTACTCGGTGTAGCGATCATAGCCGAAGCCATCCTCGAACACGAAGGGCAGCATACCGGTGCGCGCCGGATCAGTGTCCGACCAGATATGGCTGCGATAGGAGAGCATGCCGTTGGGCCGCCCTTCCGTGAACGGCGAATTGGCGAACAGCGCGGTCGCCAGCGGCTGGAGCGCGAGCCCGACCCGGAACTTCTTCACCATGTCGGCCTCGGTCTCGTAATCGAGATTGACCTGGATGGTGCAGGTGCGGAGCATCATGTCGAGGCCCATGCTGCCGACGCGCGGCATGTGTCGCAGCATGATCGCGTAGCGGCCCTTGGGCATGATCGGCAGCTCGGCGCGGGTCTTGTCGGGCCACATGCCGAGGCCGAGGAAACCGATGCCGAACCGGTCGCCGATCGCCTTCACCTGTTCGAGGTGCCGGCCGGTTTCGGCGCAGGTCTCGTGGAGATTGTCGAGCGGGGCGCCGGAAAGCTCGAACTGGCCGGCCGGCTCGAGGCTGATCGCCCCGTCGGCGCCCGATAGCGCGATTACCTTGCCGCCCTCCTCGATCGGCTGCCAGCCGAACTCTTTCAGCGCCATCAGCAGGTCGCGGATGCCGCCGGGCTCGTCATAGCTCGGCGCGTGATGGTCGGAGAGCGAATAGACGAACTTTTCATGCTCGGTGCCGATCCGCCAGCGGTCGGCGGGTTTCTCGCCCCGGGCGAAGCTCTGGACGAGCTGATCGCGGTGCTCGATGACCGCCTTCTTTTCTGTGGAAACGGTCTTCGTGCTCATGGCGCGCATGTAGCGATGGCGAAGGTGGGGCGCTAGTGGGTCAGCTAACTCCTTCTCCCTGCAGGGGACCCACTTCCTCTCCCAAAGGAGAGGAATTATGTGGCCTTCTGAAGGCCGACCCGCTTTGGGTCACCAATCCCCAGCCGCCGCCATCCACAGGCTGACCGCCGCCGCTGCGGCGGTGTCGGCGCGCAGGATACGCGGGCCGAGGCCGATCCCCACAGCGCCGGGCACCGCGCGGATCGCCTCCCGCTCCTCTGAATCGAAGCCGCCCTCAGGACCAATCAGGATCGCCGCAGCACCGCGATGTGAGCGCATTGCTTCCAGCGCGGGTTCGCCGCCGGTTTCGTCGGCAAAGAACAAAGTGCGCCCCGTCGGCCAGTCGCGCAGCAGGGCAGGGAGCTTCACTGTCTCGACCAGCTCGGGCACCGCAGTCCGCCCGCATTGCTCGGCTGCTTCAATCATGTGTGCACGAAGCCGATCCAGATTGAGCTTATCGACCACCGCGCGCCGGGTGAGCACCGGCACCAGCCGCGCAACCCCCAATTCGCACGCCTTCTCCGCCATCCAGTCGATCCGCCCCTTCTTCAGCGGCGCGGCACACAACCAAAGATCGGGCACCGCCTCGTGCTCGCGCAAGCATTCGGTCACGTCGAGCATCAGATCACGCTTGTTGACCGCGATCGCGATGCCGAGCCACTCGCCGCTCTCGCCGTCGAACAGCTTCACCGGATCACCCGGCTTCATCCGCATCACCGCGATCAGATAATGCGCCTGCGGCCCCTCGACGCGCAGCTGCACGCCCTGGCTGAGCGCGGTTTCGACGAACAGCCGCGGGGTCGATTGCGGCGGCCAGGCAGGGGTGGCGGGCATCAGGCTTCTTAGGGGGCAAATCGCGACTTTGGTACCCGCTCGGAGCGAGCGGATTCGATCCATCGCAACATTCGGCGAAGGCTTGCCGACAGACCGGAGTTAAGGAACAACCGCTCGCTGCCCAATTCGCAGCCGGCGGATCGCGCTATTGCGGAGATGCGCCGCCCGGCATTCTCTGGTCAACCGCAGATGTGATGTGAGCAAAGTCCATATGAACCGGCCCGTCTTGCGCCCGCTACCGGAGCATTCGCTGCTCTTCGGCTATCATGCCAAGGGTGATTACACCGATTGCTTCACGGCCGATGTTGCCGGCGACGTTTCGCAGCAGCAGTTCGTGACGGCATTCTACACGAGCCGCCTGTTCAAGGTCGAGCGGTTCATCCTGAAGTGGCTCGTAGCCAAGCCCTCGACCGATCAACAAGCCGGCCTGCTGGCCTCCGGTTCAATCGACGGCTTTGCCGCCTGGACCGTGGAAGGCCGGGAACGCCATCAACTGCTCGTGTGCGACTATCAAGGGCGCACACGATCATGGTTGATGGTGGAACCGATAAAGGCTGGCCATGGTGCCGCCACCCGACTTTATTTCGGCACCGGCATTGCATCGGCGACAGATCGAAAAACGGGACGCAAAACCATGCCGCTGCTCTTCCGTTTGCTGCTCGGTTTTCATCGCCGATATGCACCAGCATTATTGCGCTCTGCGGTGACGAAACTGGCAGCGAACGGGCCGAGCTATCCGCAAGCCGAGGCGTCAGATCGCCAGATCAAGCGTTAGAAACTGGTTGTGCGGGCTGGGCTGGTAATCGGCGAACGCACCGCAGGAGACGAAACCCGCGCTACGATACAGCGCGATGGCAGGCGCGTGCAGCGTTGCCGTTCCCGTTTCCAGGCTGAGGCGTGCATAGCCGCGTTTCCGGGCTTCCGTCACGATGTGGCCCAGCATGGCGCGGCCGACGCCCGTGCCACGCGCCGCCGGGGCTGCCCGCATCGACTTCACCTCTCCGTGAGCGGCGTCCAGCTCCTTCAGGGCCCCAAAGCCGACCAGCGTGTCGCCCTGCCAGGCGGTCCAGAATGTGACGTTCGCTGCCGACAAGCCGGTCGCGTCGAGGGCGAAGGCGTGTTCGGCCATCACCTCCTGCAATTCCCGAAGATGATGCGCCAGCAGGTCGGCCACATGGGGCGCTGCCGGATCGTCCTGCCGTATTTCCATTGTCAGTCCCTTCGATGCGCTTTGCCACTATCCTGGTTCCAGTCGCATGTTCCATCCCTCCCGATTCCTGCTAGCCTCAGGCACGAAGCGGGTGGGGAAGCCCGACGGAAATGGGGGATGGTCTCGATGAACGATCAATCTGTCGCCGCGCAACCTGCCGCGCCATCGGGCTGGATTGATCCGGACGGCGCGCCCTATGGCGCAGGCGCCCTCGGCCTCGGCATCATCTGTTTGGTCTTTGCCAGTTTCGCGCTTCAATGGCAGCCGGTTCCGGCCTGCATTGCCCAGCACGGCGCCCTCGCGATCCTCAGCGCTATCATCCTCGTGCTTGGCGGTGTCGCGACCATGCTTCGTCGCACGGCGACGCTCGGCGCGGCCGTGCTTGCCTTGTGGTACGGCTTGTGGGTGCTCGCCCTTCATGTGCCGGTCGTTTTCGCCAATCCGTCGGTCGGCTCGCTGCTCGGCGTGGCCGAGATATCGGCGCTCGCCACAGCCGGCCTGCAGCTCCAATATGTCCGGCGGCTGCGGACCGGCCCGGTGCTGGTCTGGGTGCCGATCCTGTTCGGGCTTTGTCCGCTCGTGTTCGGGCTCAGCCATTTCGTCTATGCGGATTTCACCGCGCAGATGGTGCCGGGCTGGATTCCGGCGCCTCTCTTCTGGGCTTATGCGACGGGGACCGCGCACCTCGCCGCGGGCATCGCGATCGTTACGGGCATCCGCGTTCGCCTCGCCGCGACCCTTCTGGCGACGATGTGCGGGCTGTTCGCCCTCTTGCTTCACCTGCCGCGCGTGATTGCCACGCCGGGCAGCCAGTTAGAATGGACCATGATGTTCGTGGCGCTTTCGATTGCTGGTGCGGCCTGGATCATGCGGACGGCGGGTGTGTCGCGCTGACGTCTCAGAAAGAGGGATTTCAATTCCTACTTTTATGATATGCTTTTCCACATAACCGGTGGAGGTGGGCATGAAAGCTTTGTATCTCGGCGTCATCGTAATCGCGGGCATGGCACTTGGGAGCTGCCATGGGGGTGGGGTGTTCCGAGAGGACGCGAAGCAGCATCACGGCCGCTATTCGGGCATCGGCATCTATTCGGCTGACAAGATGTGGTCGGAGATTGCCGTTGCCGACAAGCCGAAGGACAAGACGGCTGCGCTGACCGCCGACGACCAGAATGTGATTGTCGTGGTCGATGGCGAGACAGGCGAGATCCGCCAGTGCGGAAATCTGTCGGGCTATTGCGTCAGCATGAATCCGTGGAGCCAGAAGCTCACCGGAAAACAGACCGCGCCTCTGGTCCTGGACAAGCACGCCGCCGAGCTGAGCAATGAAAGCGCGGTGGCGAATGACACCGAGCCGCTCGATAACGCTGCCGAAGCGGCACCCGCCAAGCATTAGCCTTACCGCGACGATCGCGGTTGCCGCCGGCTGGCATCGGGCTAGAGACGGGGCATGACCACGCCCGAAATCGTTCCCGACAGCCAGCATCGCGGCCTGGTCGGTGCCTTGCCCGAAAGCGTCCGCCCGTTCGCGCTGCTCGCCCGGTTCGATCGGCCGATCGGCTGGTGGCTGCTGTACTGGCCCTGCGCCTGGGGCGTCGCGCTGTCGGGAAAGCCCTATGAGAGCTGGTGGCTGCTGCTCTGGCTGTTGATCGGCGCGATCGCGATGCGCGGTGCGGGTTGCGTCTATAACGACATCGCTGACCGCAAGCTCGATGCGAGCGTTGAGCGAACGCGCAACCGCCCGCTCGCCAGTGGCCAGGTGTCGCTGCGTGCGGCGTGGATCTGGCTGCTCGCGCTGGTCGCGATCGGTTTGGCGGTGTGGTGGCGCATCGATTTCCACGCCAAATTCTATGCGCTCTGCACCCTTCCGCTGGTCGCGATCTATCCGTTCATGAAGCGGATCACCTGGTGGCCGCAGCTCTGGCTGGGGCTGGTCTTCGGATCGGGGGCGGTGGTCGGTTTCGCCGCCGCCAATGGCCTGATGTTCAAGATGGGCTGGATGAACCTGATCGACGCGATGTGGCTGCTCTATGCCGGCACCATCGCCTGGGTGGTCGGCTACGACACCATCTATGCGCTGCAGGACCGGGAGGACGATGCGCTGGTCGGTATCCGCTCGTCCGCGCGCCGGCTCGGCCGCCGGGTACGGGAGGGTGTCGCAATCCTCTACCTGGTCGCGCTCGGCTTCTGGGCCGGGGCGATCTGGCTGGTCCGCCCCGATCCGGTCGCGCTCGCGGCGCTGCTTCCGGTCGCGCTCCATTTCGGCTGGCAGGTCGCGACGCTGGTTCCGGATGACGGCGACAATGCGCTTGCCCGATTCCGCTCGAACCGGTTCGCCGGCTTCCTGATGTTTGCGGCCTGCCTCGTCGTCGGCGTGTCATCGGCACTTTGACGTTGGGCCTGCGCATCCCTAAGTCCGCGCCATGCTTACCGTAGAACAGGCGCGCGATCGCGCTCAGGATATCGTTGCCCGCGCCAAGGCCGCCGGCGCTGACGCAGCCGATGCAGTGTTCGCCGACGACACGTCGCTCGATGTTTCGATCCGTCTCGGTGCGCTCGAGGATGTCGGGCGTTCCGAAAATGCCGAGCTCGGCCTGCGCGTTTTTGTCGGGCGCCGCTCGGCCAGCGTTTCGACCTCGGATCTGTCGGGCGACGCGATCACTATTCTCGCCGAGCGCGCGGTCGCGATGGCGCGCGAGGCGCCTGAGGATGCCTGGGCCGGCCTGGCGCCTGAGGATCGCCTGCTGCGCGGCGCGCCGCCCCATCTCGACCTCGACGATGGCGGCGAGGCATCGCCTGAATCGCTGAAGGAAGCCGCGCTGGCGGCAGAAGATGCGGCGCGTGCGGTGGCCGGCGTGTCGAACAGCGAAGGCGGCGGCGCGAGCGCGTCGCGCTCGGTCTGGGCGCTCGCCACCAGCCACGGCTTTGCCGCCGCTTATGCTGCTTCGGGCTATGGCCTCTCCGCGAGCGTGCTTGCCGGTTCGGGCGGGTCGATGGTCCGCGACTATGCGCATCATTCGGCGCGCCACCGCGATCGGCTCGAAGCGGCCGAGATCATCGGCACGCGCGCCGGCGAGCGCACCGTGGCGCGGCTCGATCCGGGCCGGGTTGCCAGCGGCACAATGCCTATCGTGTTCGATCCTCGTGTCGGCTCAAGTCTGATCGGTCATCTGATCGGGGCGATCGCTGGCCAGGCGATCTCGCGCAAGACGAGCTTTCTGCTCGATGCACTCGGCACCCGGATCTTCCCGGCCGGCGTCACCATCTGCGACGATCCGCACCGTCCGCACGGCCTGCGCTCGCGCCCCTTCGATGGCGAGGGACTGCCGGTCTCGCCAGTCGAGATCGTCTCGCATGGCGTGCTCGAAACCTGGCTGCTCGACAGCGCCTCGGCTCGCCAGCTTGGGCTTGAGGCGACCGGCCATGCCACGCGCGGTGCCAGCGGCAGCCCGGGCGTTTCGACGAGCAACGTCCATATGGCGGCCGGCCTCGTCCCGCCCGAAACGCTGATCGCCGATATCAAGCGCGGCGTGTTCGTGACTGAGCTGATCGGCATGGGCGTCAACGGTGTGACCGGCGATTACAGCCGCGGCGCCGCCGGCTTCCTGATCGAGGATGGCGAAATCACCACGCCCGTCGCCGAATTCACCATTGCGGGGAATTTGAAGGATATGTTCCTGAACCTCACCCCCGCCAATGATCTCGAATTTCGCTACGGCACCAACGCGCCGACCCTGCGCGTCGAGGGAATGACGGTGGCGAGTGGCTGAGGTTCTGGCGGACGCCATTGCGGCGATCGCGCGCGAAGCCAGCGCGCTTGCCCTGTCGAAGTGGCGCACCGACTTCCGGCAATGGGAAAAGAGCCCGGGCAATCCGGTCTGCGAGGTCGATCTCGACGTCAACGACCTCATCCGCCGCCGCTTGTCGGCTTTGCTGCCCGATGCCGGCTGGCTGTCCGAGGAGACGGTCGACAATGCCGATCGGCTGGCTCAGTCGCGGCTCTGGGTCGTCGACCCGATCGACGGCACGCGGGATTTCGTGCGTGGCCGCCCGGGCTGGGCCGTCTCGATCGCATTGGTGGAGGACGGCCAGCCGCTGATCGGCGTACTCGACGCGCCTGCCCGCGACGAGGTCTGGCGTGCCGAAGCGGGCAAGGGCGCGACCCGCAATGGCGAGCCGGTCCGGGCCGGCGATCGTACCGTGTTTGCGGGTTCGCGCGTGCCGACTGATGTCCTGCCCAAGGTCGATCAGGATCTGGTCGCGATTGCCAAGCCCAACTCGATCGCGCTCCGTATCGCGATGGTTGCGGCGGGCGAGGCCGATCTCGTCGCGACGCTCCGCTGGGGCTATGAATGGGACATCGCCGCCGCCGTGCTGATCGCCAGCGAGGCAGGCGCCGCGGTGAGCGATGCGTTCGGCAAGCCGCTGCACTTCAACACGCCGAGCGCGCAGGCTTTTGGCGTTCTGGCGACGGCTCCGGGCATCCACGCGGCGGCGGTGGAACGGCTGGCGGACCGGGCGAAGACCGCCACCGCCTGAACCTTGGGGCAACACACTCGCGGCTCTCTGCACCACCCGCTTGCCCGCGCTGCATGTGCCCCGTACGCTCCGCGAATGCGCACACTCCTCCTCGCCACCGCCGCGCTCGTCGCGCTCGTCTCAACCCCTGCCGCCGCCGAGCCGGACTTTGCGGCCCGCGTCGCCCGTGTCCTGAAGGCAACGCCGCTGATCGACGGCCATAATGACTGGGCCGAGACGCTGCGCGAGCGCGAGGGCGACAAACGCTGGACGATCGATCTCACGCGCCTGCCCGCGACGGGCGAGAAGCGTTACAACACCGATATCGAGCGGCTCCGCGCAGGGAAGGTCGGCGGGCAATTCTGGTCGGTCTTCGTCTCGCCGGGCCTGCCGCCGCTCGAACAGGTGAAGGAGACGCTCGAACAGATCGATCTCGTCCGCGCCATCGTCGCGCGCTATCCCGCCACTTTCGAGCTTGCGCGCACCGCCGCTGACGTCCGCCGCATCCACAAGGCCGGCCGGATCGCTTCGATGATGGGCGTCGAGGGCGGCGGGCAGATCGCCGACAATCTCTCCGTGCTGCGCGCCTATCACGATCTCGGCGCCGGCTATCTGACGCTCACCCATGCGCTCACTATCGACTGGGCCGATTCAGCGACGGACAACCCCAAGCATAATGGTCTCACGCCGGCGGGCGAGGCGGTGGTGCATGAGCTCAACCGCATCGGCATGCTGGTCGATCTCAGCCATGTCAGCGAGGCGACGATGCGCGGGGCGCTGCGCGTGTCGAAGGCGCCGGTGATCTTCTCGCATTCGAGCGCGCGGGCGCTGGTTGATCATCCTCGCGACGTGCCCGACGACGTGCTGAAGCTGGTCGCGGCGAATGGCGGTGTCGTCATGGTCGCCTTCGCGCCCAATTATGTGTCGGACGTGATGCGGCATTGGTCGGCGGAGTTCGCGGCGGAGAAGGCGCGGCTCAACGCACCGCCTTTTGGCGGGCTCTATATCGGCCAGCCCGACAAGGCCGATGCGGCGCTGAAGCAATGGCAGCTCGACAATCCCCAGCCGCAAGCGACACTCGCTCAGGTCGCCGACCATATCGAGCATATCGCGAAGGTCGCGGGCGTCGACCATGTCGGCATCGGCTCGGACTTTGACGGGCTCAGCAACCAGCTGCCGGTTGGGCTGCAGGACGTCGCGACCTATCCAGCGCTGCTCGCCGAGATGATGCGCCGTGGCTGGAGCGACGCCGATGTCGCCAAGCTCGCAGGCGGCAATGTTCTGCGCGTAATGGCAGGCGCCGAGGCAGTCGCGGCCTCGATGCGGGACGAGGTGCCGGGGACGATGGCCATCGAGGCCAGCAAATAGGGCTCAGCCCCCGATCGCGTCATCATCCCGATACTTGATCTCCAGGAACCGGCCGCGTGTCGCGAGGCTGTCGAGATCGCCCTGGGCGAGCTGCGCCGACATTTCACCGATCTCGGAATCAATCAGCTTCAGCCCTTCGGCGAGCTGCGCGTCGGGCGTCTTGCCGTTGCGCTCGACAGTGCGCAGCGGCTGGGGCACCCGGGCATAGCCCTTGAGCAGTTCGGGCAATTGCTCGCCGACCAGCTTGCGTACTTCGGCGGCCGCCGGCTCCTGTTCGTTGAGTGTTGCTAGCTGCGGCGCCAGCGTCTCGAGCCGCACGCCGATGCCGTCGAGCAGGGTTTGCATCGGCGCGGGGAGGGCGGGGCGCTGGGTCTCGAGCCATTGCTCGGTCCTGAGCGGAAGAGCCTTCAGCGGCACCTCGACCAGCTTCTCCGGCGTCACCGGCGCTTCGAGCGACACGAAGGCGAGCAGCAATGTCACCGCGACCAGCAGCGCCGCTACCAGCAATGCGCCGCCGATGCCGAGCGGCATGATCCAGCCGACCACGATCGCCGCGATCACGATCGCGAGATCGGCGCCAACGATCAGCCCGGCGCGCTTGGCGAGGCCGGTGTTCCGGCGCCGCAGCTTACGCTGGGTCAGCGCGCGTTCGCGCGACCGATCGAGAAACTCGTTGCTGCGCGCGATCTGGCGATCGACGTCGGTCATGTTACACGGCTTCCAGCTTGAAGGTTTCGCCACCGGCGCCCGCATTTTGCGCAGCGCCCTCGGCCCGGGCGATATAGCCCTTCGACTTCTCGACCTCGGTGCCGAGCAGATTGACCGTGGTCTTCATCGAATCTAGCGCCTTGAGCTTGAAGGCGTCGATCGTGTCCATCGTATCGTAGATATTCTGGAAGGCGCGCTGCAGCACCTCGATCGGGATGGTCGCGCCCGCCGCCTGCTCATGGATCGTCGCGGTCTGGCTCTTGAGGAGCTTGCCGGTCGAATCGATAATGTTCGCGGTCGTGGTGTTGAGCGCGGTGATCTGCTCGAGCACCAGCTTCTGACTGGTCAGCGCCTGCGCCACCGTCACCGCGGTGCGCAGCGCGGAGACAGTGGTGGTCGAGGCGCGGTCGACGCCCTTCACCAGCTCGATATTGTTCTTCTTGACGAGGTCGAGCGCCAGATAGCCCTGCACCGTCACCGCCATCTGGGTCAGCAGGTCCTGGGTACGCTGACGGACATAGAAGAGGGCGCTCTCGCGGATCGCCTTGGCCTTGGCCGGATCGGTGTGGTCGAGCTCGTTGGCCTTGTCCTCGAGCCTCTCGTCCATCGTCTTGGACAGCACGATCATCTGCTCGAGCCGGCCCATTGCGTTCCAGAGATTGGAACGCTCGGTGTCGATCGCCGCATTGTCCATCAGCAGCTCGTCCTTGCCGCCCTGCAGCGATTTGAGGATCGAGGCGATGTGGGTCTGCGAGCTTTTGTAGCTGTCGAAATAATTGCGCAGCTTGTTGCCGAACGGGATGATCCCGAACAGCTTTTGCGGCGCGAGCAGGTCACCGCGCTTGCCAGGATCGAGATCCTCGATCGTGCGGCGCAGTTCGGCGAGATCGCTGCCGACGCTGCCTTCCTGGTCCATCGCCTTGACCGGCCGGTCGAGGAAACGGTTCGATTGCCCGGCCGCCTCCCGGATTTCCTTCTGGCCCATCGCGCTGATCGCATCGACTCGCTTGCCGAATTCGGGGCTGTTCACGTCCTGCGCGACCAGATCGTCGATGAACGTCTCGACGCGCTCCTGAAGCTGAGTGCGCTTTGTGTCGTCGATCGGGACCAGCCCCACTGCCTTTTCAGGCGCCAGGGCAGGTACGGGCTCCGGTGGGGTCAGCACCAGATCGGTGGTCGCAGTCTCTGTCTCGGTCGCCATCACTGTCTCCACGCTGTTGCCGCCTAGATGACCGCTATTCGAGCGCGCTTCAAGTGTATCACACAACTAATACGCCTGTCACGAACCCCATTATCGCTAAATATGATAAATCAGTTGCCACAAGCCGGGCCGACGCTGCACGATAGCGGAAAGGCCTAGGGAGAGGGAAATCATGATTGCATGGACACGCCGCGCCGCGCGCATGGCATTGGCCTGGGCAATGCTCGCCGCGCTGATCGGTGCGTTGCCGGCCGCCGCGCAGGAAACGATCGATCCCAATCATATTCCGCCGTCGCGCGATCCGGCGCGCACCGCCAATGGCCTCGCCCTTACGCCGCCCATGGGCTGGAACAGCTGGAACAAGTTCGGCTGCAACGTCGATGAGAAGATCGTCCGTTCAGTCGCTGACGCGATGGCGGCGGGCGGCATGCGTGACGCCGGCTATCGCTATGTCGTGATCGACGATTGCTGGCACGCCCCGCGCGACGAGAATGGCTTCATCACGGCGGACGCGAAGAAATTCCCCTCCGGCATGAAAGCACTCGGCGATTATATCCACTCGAAAGGCCTGAAGTTTGGCATCTATTCCGATGCCGGCATGAAGACCTGCGGCGGCCATCCGGGTAGCCAGGGCCATGAATATCAGGACGCGATCACCTATGCCCGCTGGGGCGTCGATTATCTGAAATATGACTGGTGCTCGACCGGCACCCGCAATGCCGAGGAAGCCTATGCGCTGATGGCGGACGCGCTGCGTTCGACCGGCCGCGATATCACGTTCAGCCTCTGCGAATGGGGCCAGAACCGGCCCTGGCTATGGGGCAGCAAGATCGGCAATCTCTGGCGCACCACCGGCGACATCTGGGACAGCTATTCAGCCAACGACAAGGCGCATTCCTGGGCCCATAGCATGCTGGATATCATTGACCTGAATGAGCCGCTCTGGCCATTCGCCGGGCCGGGTCACTGGAACGACCCCGACATGCTCGAGATCGGCAATGGCGGGATGACCGACATTGAATATCGCACCCATTTCAGCCTCTGGGCGATGATGGCGGCCCCGTTGATGGCCGGAAACGATGTTGCGAATATGAGCCCGGAAACGGCGGCGATCCTGCTCAACAAGGACGTGATCGCGATCGACCAGGATCCCCTCGGTGCGCAAGGTCACCGTGTTCGCAAGACAGGTGAACAGGAGGTGTGGGCGCGTCCCCTCGCAGACGGTGGCCGCGCGGTGGTTCTGTTCAATCGGGCGACGGCACCCGCCGAGATTTCAGTCGACTGGACCGAACTCGGCTATCCGCGCGGCATGAAGGCTGAGGTGCGCGATTTGTGGGCGCACAAGTCGCTTGGCCGGTCGGCGGGCAGCTTCGCGGCGACCGTCGCCCCGCACGGTGTGGTGATGGTGCGGTTGCTGCCGTAATCGCTTCACAATCAGGTATGCGGCGGCGTCTCATATTGCATCGCGCCGATGTCGTTGCCCTCGGTGTCGAGGAAGCGGATCAGTGCGCCCACTGTCGGGATCACAGCCTTGGCGTAGGTGATGGTGCCGCCATTGGCCTCGACCAGGGCTGCGACCGCGTCGACATCGTCGACCGAGAAGCTCGGCTCGACGCCGTTCAGGCCGGTCCCCGTGCGCGGCACCTGGCGCTTGTGCATCAACCCCTGGATGCCGGGTGATGCCTCGTCCCCGGTATGGATCAGGTAGAAGCCGGGGGGTCCCCAGGGTTCGAACTCCCAGCCGAATATGGCTTCATAGAAGCGGCGGGCACGGTCCACATCGTCGACATGGATGGCGAAGGAGGCGAGGTTGGCTGGCATGTGCGCATCCTGCGCCGCTGGCAGGTAAGCCGCAATAGCGCTATTGTGCCAATGAATGTCGCAAAAACGTCGTACGGCGGTTGATGAGCCCTATCTGGTGGTGCGCAGCGCCGCCTCCGACCTCGCGCCCGGCCAGACGATCCGCGAGCATGCGCATGACTGGCACCAGCTCATCCATGCGACCAGCGGTGTGCTCATGATCACGACCGAGCGCGGATCCTGGGTCGTGCCTCCGAGTTGGGGCGTCTGGGTGCCCGCCGGCATCCGCCACGGCATTCGCGCATCCGGCCACTCCGCGTTTC